>Ga0207906_1000031_pt1 | contig 224475 bp, 199 predicted proteins | sample LinPmetageLP37_FD_184050 | JGI IMG/M metagenome (GOLD analysis project Ga0207906, IMG submission 184050) | Marine viral communities from the Pacific Ocean - LP-37 (SPAdes) | ecosystem: Environmental > Aquatic > Marine > Oceanic | place: Pacific Ocean | collected 2010-06-16
TCTGTCTCTGGTAAGCTTGCTGGATACGATGACTCGGCTTCAGAGCCGACCATGAACCGCCGTGGTACGGAACCGTATGCCCGGTGGTGTGAGAGGACGGGGGAGGTAACTCCCCCTCCTACTCGATTCAGCGGATTGCGCGTTCAGCGCTTAATCGCCACTCCAGTTCGATCCCGGGTCCGGCGTCATCCGCAGGTAGGACTTCACCGCCCGATAGCCTTTCGGGAAACGTTCTTTTATTTCATCCTCATCCTGCAGGGACGGCACGATCACCACATCGCCGCCGGGTTCCCAGTTACCTGGTGTTGCCACTTTGTGAATGTCGGTCATCTGCAGCGAGTCTACAACCCGCAGCACTTCGTTGAAGTTGCGACCGGTGCTGGCCGGGTAGGTGATCATCAAGCGGATTTTCTTATTCGGGTCGATCACGAACAGCGATCGCACGGTCAGCGTCTCACTGGCGCTGGGGTGGATCATGTCGTAAAGGTTAGACACCTTGCGATCGTGGTCGGCAATGATCGGAAAGTTAACGGCACAACCCTGGGTTTCGTTGATGTCCTTGATCCAATCCTTGTGGGAATCGACCGGGTCCACACTCAGAGCGATTGCCTTGACGTCACGCTTGGCGAATTCGTCTTTCAGCTTGGCCGTCAGGCCGAGCTCGGTGGTGCACACTGGCGTAAAATCGGCAGGGTGCGAGAACAGTATGCCCCAGCTGTTGCCCAGCCATTGGTGAAAGTCGATCCTGCCTTCACTGGAATCCTGCTCAAAATCCGGTGCGGTATCTCCCAGACGTAAACTCATCGCGTTTCCTCCTTTGATGATACGAAAGCCCGGCCAGACGAAGCGCCGGCACAAAATTCAGTCTATACGATAAACAGTGGAGGCGGATGGGAGAAAACCAAGGGGTCTTGATTTGCCTCATCCGACTCCACTTACGTATCAGCTAACGCCGACTGACCGCTCTTTCTCGAAATGCTCACGGGTGAGCTTGAACACCACCGGGCTCAGTAGCAGCAAGGCCACGAGGTTTGGCAGCGCCATCATGGCGTTGAGCGTGTCGGCGATCAGCCAGATCAGGCCAAGGTTGATGGTGGCACCGACCGGTATCGCCAGTATCCAGATCACGCGGTACGGCACGATGGCTTTGACGCCGAACAGGAACTCAATGCAGCGTTCGCCGTAAAACGACCAACCGATAATCGTGGTAAAGGCAAAAATCGCCAGGGAGATGGCGACAACGTAATTGCCAAACCCGGGCAGTCCGGTTTCAAAGGCCAGTGAGGTCAGTGCCGCACCGGTCTCACCTGACGTCCAGGCGCCAGAGCTGATGATGACAAGGCCGGTGATGCTGCACACGATGATCGTGTCGATGAACGTGCCCAGCATGGCGACCATGCCCTGGTTGATCGGGTTCTTGGTTTGGGCTGCCGCGTGAGCGATAGGGGCGGAACCGAGACCGGCCTCATTGGAGAAAATGCCGCGGGCCACACCAAAGCGGACAGCGGCCCAGACGGCGGCGCCGGCAAAGCCACCTTCGGCGGCAACCGGGCTGAACGCGTGTGTAAACACCATGGCGATAGCGTTCGGAATCTGCTCGGCGTTAATGGCCAGTACCATCAGGCCAACCAGGATATAGGCGATGGCCATAGAGGGCACCAACGTGCTCGCCACCTGCCCGATGCGTTTGATGCCACCGATCAGCACAAGGCCTACCAGTACCATCAACACAAGGCCGGTCACCCAGTGCGGCAGGTTGAAGTTGGTTTCCAGAACATCGGCCACCGAGTTGGCCTGCACCGTGTTACCAATGCCAAACGCGGCCACCGCCGCGAAGATGGCAAACAGCACACCCAGCCAGGCCCACTTTTTGCCCAGGCCGTTGCGAATGTAGTACATCGGGCCACCCGTGTAGGCGCCGCGTTCGTCCACTTCCCGGAACCGTACCGCCAGTACCGCTTCCGAATATTTGGTCGCCATCCCGACCAGGGCGGTCAGCCACATCCAGAACAGGGCTCCTGGCCCGCCCAGGAAAACCGCGGTGGCAACGCCGGCGATATTACCGGTACCGACGGTGGCCGACAGTGCGGTCATCAGGGCCTGAAATGGAGGAATCTCGCCCTCTGATTCGGCCCCGGTACGGCCTTTCCACATCAGTTGGAAACCGGCTCGCAGTTTTAATACCGGCATCAGCTTCAGGCCAATGCTCAGAAACAGGCCGACACCAAGAATCATCACCAGCATGGGCGGGCCCCAGACCAGTGCGTTAATGCTGCTAATAAACGACTCAAAGGCTTCCATGGGAATCTCCCTGTGTTTGTGCCTTGGTATTGAGGAGCTTCCGCGACACCGGCGATATGGATCTGAGTAGTACAGATCTGAGCTCGGCGGAAGCGTATAACTCATTGAGTTTATATACTTATTTTTATCTGTAAATATTCGCTGCAAAGAATTAGCTGTTCTGACGCGACGTGGGTCTGCAAAGCTATTGGATTCGTAGCCTCTCGGGTTAAGCTGTGGACTGGTTATCTCAGGAGTCCCTCAATGCCGGAAACCCTAAGCCACTCTGATTGGAGTTCTGCCGATACGTCGGTCAACGCCATGCCCGAGACCCTTCACGTCCAGGCAGGCGAGCTGTCGTTCTGTGTGGAAACCCGGGGAGATCCCGCCGGGGAGCCGGTGATCTTTGTGATGGGATTGGGGGCGCAGATGACGCTCTGGCCGGAGGCGTTGCTGGACCAGTATGTTCGTGAAGGCTTTCGGGTAATCCGGTTTGATAACCGCGACATCGGGCTGTCATCGCACCTGAAGGATCGCCTGGAGGGTCATCCGGTTGCGGTCATGGCAAGGCACCGGATGGGCCTGCCGATCGCCGCGCCCTATACCCTGCATGACATGGCGGACGATGTCTGTAAGGTGATGGACGCCCTCAGCCTGACCAGCGCTCACCTGGTGGGTGTTTCCATGGGCGGCATGATCAGCCAGCTGGTGGCTGCGAATCGCCCCGAACGCGTGCGCTCGGCAACCCTTATCATGACCTCCACCAACAGCCCGCGCCTGCCAATGCCAAAATCAAAGCTGATCTGGCGCCTGGCAGGTATTGGCGCGAAGGGGCATGATGAAGCCGCAGTTGTCGCACGCTCCCTGGAGTTCTGGAGAGCGATTCAGAGTCCGGGCTACCCACCTCGCGAACAGGAAGTGAGGGACCGGATCGTACGGGAGTTCCGGCGCAGCTATCATCCCGCCGGCATTCTCCGCCAGACCCGTGCCATTCTCGCCACTGGAAGCCTGTCATCAGCCACGCGTCGCATACGGGTGCCGGTATCCGTGATTCATGGCAAGGCCGACCCGCTGGTGCGGCCGGTGGCTGCGGAGCAGTTGGGATACCTGATGCCTCATGCCCGCGTTGAGATGATTGACGGCATGGGGCACGATCTTCCGGAACCTCTGTTGTCGCGGTTTGCCCAGATCGGCTTTGAAACCATGGCGCAACAGCCGAGGCAGGGCAACGGCTGACGGCCGGTGCCCGCAGAAAGAGATGGCCGGTTGCGGGTTTATACTTCCAGTTTTCGCCCCCATTGCCTATGTTTAAAGAGGGACGAATCCAGAATATGACTGGTCAGGGAGTCTGCCAATGCAATCGCTAAAAGTATCCGATGTCATGTGGAACCACATCGAGCCCATTCGTCGTGGAACGCCCTTAACCAAAGTGGTCAAAACACTGCTTCACAACCACGTCACTGGGCTGCCGGTCGTGGATGACCACCGCAAGGTGATCGGGTTTGTTTCCGAACAGGACTGCATCCACGCCCTGCTGGTGAGCAACTACCACCACGAAGGCGACCCGATCGTGGACGACGTTATGTTTCGCAATCCGGTCACCATATCCCCGGAAATGTCTGTTGTGGATCTGGCCCAGAACCTGGGCGCAGGCAAGCCCAAGGTCTACCCGGTGGTTGACCATGATCGTTTGATCGGTATTGTGACCCGCACTGCCATCCTGGCAGAGTTTGCAAAGGCCGGTTATGGCATAGAAGTACCGAAATACGCGTAGTCAGAAGGCTGTGAATTTTCCGACTGAGAGGTACCCATGCAACTGCTCTCCACCAACGTCTGTTTTGGCGGCGAACACCGGCGCTACCAGCACCACTCGGCAGCCCTGGACTGCGATATGGAGTTTGCGGTGTACCTTCCTCCTGTTGCCGTGGGCAGCAACCCTCAAAAAGTGCCGGTTCTTTACTGGCTGTCGGGGCTGACCTGTACCGACCAGAATTTCATGCAGAAGGCCGGGGCCCAGAAAAAAGCGGCGCAGCTGGGCATTGCCATCGTGTGCCCTGACACCAGCCCCCGTGGTCTGGACCTGCCCGGCGAGCACGACAGTTACGATTTTGGCAGCGGCGCCGGTTTTTACCTGAACGCCACACGCCAACCCTGGGCCCCTCACTATCGAATGTACGATTATGTGGTGAAGGAATTGCCGCAACTGGTGGAAGGCCACTTGCCGGTGACAGAGGATCGCAGTATCAGTGGTCATTCCATGGGTGGTCACGGGGCACTGATCGCGGCGCTGAAGAATCCCGGGCAGTACAGATCCGTGTCTGCTTTTGCGCCGATTGCCAACCCCAGCGAGTGCCCCTGGGGTCAAAAAGCCTTCAGCGGTTATCTGGGGGACGACCCGAAAACCTGGGAAGAGTGGGATGCGACGCTGTTGATTCCCGGCGCCAGCGAACGCTTACCGCTGCTGGTGGACCAGGGTACAGCGGATGACTTCCTTGAAAGTCAGCTCAATCCCGAGGCGCTGGTCGAGGCATGTGAGAAGGTGCATCACCACATCAATCTGAGAATGCACCGGGGTTATGATCACAGCTACTTCTTCATCGCCTCGTTCATCGATGACCATCTTGAGCATCACGCCCAGGCGTTGGGCTTGAGATAATACAGAGCGCGTAGAGCGTTAGTGGAAACCCCAGAGTAGCCCGAAGTCCATGGAGGGCATCACTTCGGGCTGTTCAACGTTGATAATATTGAAATCCGGCTGGCTGCAGTCCCGCTCAAAGGTGCCGCTGTAACGGTTGCCCCTGGGACCAATGATGGCTTTGGCAAACGGGCCACGGTGACGGTGCGGGCGCCGGACAATCACCGCCACTTCGTTGTTGGCGAGCCTCACCAGAGTTCCTGGCGGATGATCGGTCAGAATGGCCAGCAGAGCCCGCGGAATGGCAGGGCGTAGTTTGCCGTCGGCCAGCGAAGCGATCAGTTTGCGGGCCTCGGTTATGTTCATTCGTTCGCGATAAGCCCGCTTCGTTATCATTGCCACATAGCGTTCCGCCAGCGCCAGGATTTCCGCCTCACCCCGTATGTCGGTACCACTCAACCCATTGGGATAGCCCGAACCGTCCGCCTGTTCGTGGTGCTGCGCAATGATTTTGAGTAGCAGTGGGCTGGTGATGTCGGCCTCTTTGAGTGCCTGAACGCTGCGTTCGGGGTGTTTGCGTATCACCGCGCGCTGCTCGTCGGTCAATACCCGGTTGGAAGCATTGAGTTTGTCGGCCACCGGCACCAGAGCCAGGTTTGCCATTAGCGCAGCACTGATCAGTACGGCGATCCGCTTGTCATCGAGGCCGAACCGGCGTGCAGTAAACTGACAGAGAACGGCATAGAACAGTATCTGTTCATGGATGGTGGGCTCGATCGAGTACAGGTGCACCAGTGCCAGGCTGGCCTCCGGGGATTCCTGGCACATCTGGTCAATCATTCGTGACAGGCCAAGTACCCGTTGGCGGGCACTGTCATCCTGGTTAGTAATGGCGTTTAGCGAGGATTCCAGGGTTTGCAGTAATACGGGATAATCCGCAAACGGGTTGCGGAGACGGATATCTTCCTGAATATCCTCGTCGGGGCGCTCAATCACCCGGGGCTGGAACAGGCCACGCTCGAACAACTGCTCCAGCTGAATGTCATTCTGTATGACGTAGCCCTGTCTCAGCAGAACATTGCCATCGGCGTCATAGACCGTCCAGGGCAAGGGCTTTCCAATGGTCAATGCGCCGGGTGCGATACGAAGAAGGTTCTGCACTCAATGGCTTCCTGGTGCTTATTATAATAATGCTTAAGTTTACCCCTTAAGCCGATACCAACTCCAGTTGTTGAACGGTCGGGAATGGGACGTTTGCGGTGATATGGGAATCTGCGTCCTTTGATTTAACAAAGTATTTCATTTGTGCGTTTGTTAAATTTCGTTGCGTTCAGCTTCCGTAATCGGATCTTGCGCTATGATAGTTTGCTAATAAGACCTTGGTAGGAATGTACTGTCACTATGCTCTATCGTCTGAAAACAGATTTCAGGCTGTCCATCATCACGTTGTTGGCCATCAGTGCCATTCTGGGGATAACCCCCTTTGCGGTGATGCGGTTTGTCCAGGGCAACGTGCTGGCCGGGGTGGTCGATCTGGGTATTATGCTGGCGATCACCGCCGGAATGATTTACGCCTGGATAACAGGCGATACCGCTCGCAGTGGTTTTGCAATGGCCCTTGTGGCCTGCGGCGGGGCGGTGACAGTCGGAGCGTTGGTCGGAGAGCCTGGGCTGTTCTGGTTATATCCGTGCCTGGTGACAAGCTTCTTCCTGACGGAACCCCGCTACGCAATTTTTATCAATCTGGCCGCCGTTGTTGCCTTGATGGTGCATGGCGTGGCCTTCAGTTCTCTTGTCCAGATGTGGACCTTCGCCGCCACGGCTATGGTCGTCAGCTGCTGCGCCTATGTGTTTGCCCATCGCAACGAGAACCAGCGGGAGCGCTTGGAACACCTGGCCACAATCGACCCCCTGACGGGCGTCAAAAACCGCCGCTCCATGGATCAGGAGCTGGCAATGGCCGTTGCCAGCGCTTCCAGAAACGGCATCTCCTACGCCCTGGTGTTGCTGGATATCGACTACTTCAAGAAGATCAACGACGAGTATGGGCACAACGTAGGGGATGACGTGCTGGTGGAAATGGTGGCGTTGATCGAACAGAACATCCGCAAGTCCGATCAACTGTTCCGCTTTGGCGGTGAAGAGTTTGTATTGCTGATGCCCGGGGTGGATTCAACCGGGTTGAAGGCGGTCATGCACAACCTGCAGCACATCATGCACAAGTTCCTGCGCCACCCCGGGGGGCAGGTTACCGCCTCCTTTGGCGTTGCCCTGCTCCAGGCTGGCGAAAAACCTGATGATTGGCTGGCGCGGGCGGATGAAGCACTTTATGAAGCAAAGGACACCGGGCGCGACCGTATTGTCTACGCGGACGACATGGTCGCCAGCCCTGCGTGATCGCCCCGGCAAGACTACTCTGGTTTTGGCGAGTACAGAAACAATCGCAGCCCCAACAGGATACTGGCGGACGCCAGCCCACAGGTAAGCCCCACCCAAAAACCAGCGGCCCCCATGGCAGGCAGCAACCAGTCGGTAAAGGTCAGCACCCACCCCAGCGGCAATCCAACGCCCCAGAACGAAAACAGCATGATGAGCATGGGAATGCTGGTGTCTTTGTAGCCCCGCAAGGCGCTGATGCAGGTCACCTGAATCACATCGGCAATCTGGAAGAAGGCCGCATACACCAGCAGTGTCACCGTCACGGCCTGAACGTCCTGCTCACCGGTGTAGAGCGCTGCAATTCCTTCTGCGAACACAAACAGCAGCACGGCAAATACCAGCGCCACCGCTGACGCCAGAATCAGCGAACTGCGGGCGATGAGCCGGGCAGTATCCGGCGCCTTGGCACCCACCAGGAAACTCACCCGCAGGGTCAGCGCCATTCCGATACTCAGCGGCAGCATGAACACCAGCGATACCACGTTAAGCGCGATCTGGTGCCCCGCCACAATCACTGGCCCCAGCGGTGCCAGGAACAGGGCTATGACCGAGAACATGCTGGCTTCCACAAAGATGGTAAAACCAATGGGGATGCCCAGGCGCAGGATATAGCGGATGCCCGCTGCGTCCGGTTTGGCCCAGTCTGCCAGCAGATGAAAACGGCGATACACCGCACTGCGGTTCAGGTAGATCAGCAACGCCAGGGCCGCAACGCCGTTGGAGATGGAGGTGGCCCACCCACAGCCGATGCCGCCCATGGCCGGGAGGCCGAGTTTGCCGTAAATGAAGATGTAGTTCAGGGGCAGGTTGATCAGGGTTCCCAGCACCGAGAAGGCCATAATCACCCGGGTATGGCCCAGCCCGTCCGTCAGCCCTCGCAGTGCCATGATCATCAACATCGCAGGAATGCCCCAGGCGAAGGCGTCCAGGTAGCCCTGGGTGATACGGGCGGTGTTGGTTTCCAGATTCAGGGCATCCAGCACCGGGTGCACGTTGGTCAGCAGCAGGATCATGATCACCGTGCCGCCGGCTGCGATATAAAGCCCCTGCCAGGTCGCGGGCATGATCTTCTCGGTGGTGCGCGCCCCGTTATAACCGGAAATGATCGGCTGCAGGGCCCCCAGGAGGCCCATGAAAAAGAGGAACACCGGCATCCACAGACTACTGCCAATGCCCACGGCCGCGAGGTCTTCGGCACTGGCGTGGCCTGCCATCACGGTATCAATGACCCCGTTGGCCATCTGCGCCACCTGGGCAATCAGGATCGGTCCGCCCAGGACGGCCAGCGTGCGCCACTCGGTCAGTGTGCGCTGGACCAGAGGCTGGCGGACTTCTGGTAATGGCTGGTGGGTTTCGTCCATGGAATCGTGAGCCCGGGCCGGAGAGATAAATTGGAAACTGTCAGGAGCGCTGGATGGTACCCCATTCTCCACTCCGGATGTCATAGGGTGTTTCCGTGGCACTGTGTACAACCCAGTGCAGTAGCGGGTAAAGTGCCGCCTTCCAATGTTTCAGGTGCGGGTAATATGGGTCTTCTGATTTTCGTAACAGTCCTGTGGGCGTTTTCGTTCAGCCTGATTGGCGAATTTCTGGCCGGGCGTGTGGACAGCGATTTCGCGGTATTGACCCGTGTGGTGCTTGCCGCCCTGGTGTTTCTGCCGCTGACCCGTTGGCGTGGGGTTCCCGGAGGCTTGAAGCTGGGTGTACTGGTCACCGGTATGCTGCAGTTCGGTGTGACCTATTTGTGCCTGTACCGCTCGTTCAGCTACCTGACCGTGCCGGAAGTTCTGCTGTTTACCATTTTCACGCCACTGTACGTCACCCTGATCGATGACGCCCTGTACCGGCGCTTTTCGCCGATTGCATTGGTTGCCGCAGCCGTGGCAACGCTGGGTGCGGGGATTATCCGTTACGACGGCCTGAGCCAGGGCTTTATCACTGGCTTCCTGCTGTTGCAGGTGGCCAACTTCACCTTTGCGGCGGGCCAGGTCGGCTACAAGCACACCATGATGCGCTTCCCGACGGAACTGCCGGCCTACCGTACGTTTGGTTATTTCTTTTTCGGGGCGCTGATCATTGCCCTGCCATCCTTCCTGATCTTTGGCGACGCCAGTCGTCTGCCCACGACCTCATTGCAGTGGGGCATTCTCGCCTGGTTGGGCCTGGCAGCGTCCGGTATCGGGCTGTTCCTGTGGAACCGGGGGGCATGCCATGTGGATGCCGGCACTCTGGCAATCATGAACAACATGTTGGTGCCCGCCGGGTTGCTGGTCAATCTGGTGATCTGGAACCGGGATGCCGACCTGTTGCGACTGGCCATAGGAGGCGGTGTTATCGCCCTGTCGCTGTGGTTGAATGCGCGCTTTCATCCGCGGGCAAGGCTGGCGGTGTAACGGTACTCCCCGTTGTCTGTAAACGGTCGTCCCGGTTCACTCTGACATCCTCTGGATATCGGATATTTCACAATGTTTGCTGACGGCGTCTACGCTTAGAGTTGCCATAATTGCCAAACCAAATGTGGAATGGCCATGTCAGGGAGACAGCCTGTAATGCGAAAAAACCTTCCGGTTACCCAGCGTGAAGTCCGAATGGCCGAAAGCGGTCGACTGATTACCACCACCGATTCAAGAGGCGTCATTACGTACTGCAATGACGAGTTCGTCGACATTAGCGGTTTCTCTCGAGAGGAGTTGGTCGGCCAGCCCCACAACGTAATCCGTCATCCGGATATGCCGTCGGCTGTATTTCAGGGAATGTGGGAGTACCTCAAGGCCGGAAAACCCTGGATGGGGGTGGTCAAGAACCGCACCAAGAGCGGTGACCACTACTGGGTGAGCGCTTACGTGACCCCGATTCTTGAAAACGGAAAAATGATTGGCTTCGAGTCGGTACGAGTCTCGCCAACCCGTGAGCAAGTGGCGCGGGCTGAAAAACTCTATCCGAAGCTGTCTGCCGGCAAGGCGGTCGTCAGTGTCCAAAGTCGGATTGCATCTGTCTTGCGGTCAGGATGGCCCTTTGCCCTGTCGTTGGTCCTGAGCCTGGTGGCGTTGACCATGCTGGGCAATTCCGGGATGGCCATCGGCGTGATCGTGGTAGCTCATGTGTTGGCAGCGGGGCTGACCCTCAGGTCCATAACCGCCCGCCTGCAGAGCCTGCTTGACCTGCGCCCTGACGCCTTCCGTGATGCCGTTGTGGCACGGACCTACAGTGATGAAAGCGGCCTGTTCTCGCAGATGGCCATGCTGATCATGAGCGAGAAAGCGAGGATTCGTACCGCCCTGGCCCGTATTGATGACCAGGCGGAGCTACTGTATGAGCATGCCAGGGCGAGCCACCGTTACATCAGCGAGGGCGCCGAGTCGATTGCCAAACAGCGGGCCGAGACCGACCAGACCGCATCGGCCGTTAACGAAATGACGGTGTCGATCCAGGAAGTGACTGAAACCGTGAATGGCAACGCCAAAGTGGCGGAAGAAGCCAACCGGATGGCGGCCACCGGCAGCAAGCGCAGCGGTGAGGCCCTGACGGCCATCGAACAGCTGGTCACCCGGGTGAACGGCATTGGCACGGCCATCCAGAAACTGGGTGCCTCAACAGAAAGCATTGGTGAGGCCGCCAGCCTGATCTCAGACATTGCTGAACAAACCAATTTGCTGGCACTGAATGCGGCCATCGAAGCCGCCCGTGCTGGCGAGCAGGGTCGAGGGTTCGCCGTGGTGGCGGACGAGGTCCGGTCGTTGGCCCGCCGCACCCGGGATTCCACAGTACGTATACAGCAGGTCATTGACGACTTCCGTAGCCAGGTGGAACAAGCCGTTCAGGCCACCCGTGAAGGGGAGCAGGATGCAGGCAAGGGCCTGGAGAAGGTGCGGGAGGCAGAAACGTCCTTGCAGGAAATCGTGTCTTCGATCCATGATATTTCGGACAGCTTCATCAGCATGTCGGCGGCCTTTGAGGAGCAGAGCCAGGTATCCGAGGAGATCAACCATCAGGTGGTCAATATTGCCGAACTGGCCGATCACAGTACCCAGCAGGCGGATTCCGCCAAGGACAGCAGTAACAGTCTGAGCCAGATGTCCCGCGGGCTGAAAGATCTGGTCTCCCGGTTCGTGAGTAAAAACGGCTAATTATCGGCCGGCCCCGGAGATGTTTACATCCCGGTGCCGGCCCTGGCTGGCATCCTGCGCATACTGCTGGCAAAATCCCGCCCCATCTGCTGAAGCAGGCCTTCGGCATACCTCTTCTAATCGATTCATCAGCCAAAAGCACAGGATGAAACAATGACTGGTTCCAAATCTACCCCGGCCCATCGTGGGCTATGGTCCTCCCGGATGGCCTTTATCCTGGCCGCGACCGGTTCGGCCGTCGGGCTGGGCAATATCTGGAAATTTCCCTATGTCACCGGCGAAAATGGTGGTGGCGCTTTCGTACTGGTATACCTGCTGTGTATCGCCATCGTCGGTATCCCCATCATGATGGCGGAGGTTTATATCGGCCGTAGTGGCCGACATAATCCGATCACCAGTTTCCGCCTGGTGGCCGAGCGCAACCTGGCGTCACCGGTATGGCGGATCTCTGCCATTGTGGGTGTGCTGGCAGCATTCATTATCCTGTCGTTCTATTCTGTCATCGGGGGCTGGGCGGCGTCCTACGTTGGTCACGCGGCCATGGGCGATTTTACCGGCCAGAGCGCGGAAGCCATCGGTGAGCTGTTCGGCGGCCTGCTGGCCAGCCCGGTTACACTGTTGATCTGGCACACCATCTTTATGGCATTGGTGATTTTCGTGGTGGCCCGTGGCCTCAAATCCGGCCTGGAGCGAGCCGTCACCATCCTGATGCCCGCCCTGTTCGTGTTGCTGCTGGTTGCGGTGGGCTATGCCACTACCACCGGCCACTTCGGTGCTGCTGTCGCCTTCCTGTTTACACCTGATTTTGGCGCCCTGACCATGGATGGCGTACTGGTAGCGTTGGGCCATGCGTTTTTCACCCTGAGCCTGGGTATGGCCATCATGATGGCTTACGGTTCCTATCTGGGAGACGATGTGTCGGTCGGGCGGACTGCAGTGACCGTGTCCATCATGGATACCGTGGTGGCGCTGATGGCCGGCCTGGCGATTTTCCCGGTGGTCTTTGCCAATGGCCTGGAAGCCGGTGCGGGCCCTGGCCTGATTTTCCAGACTCTGCCGTTGGCCTTCGGCCAGATGCCGATGGGCAGCATATTTGGTGCCCTGTTCTTTGTGCTGCTGTTGTTCGCGGCCTGGACCTCCGCTATTTCACTGCTGGAGCCAGTGGTTGAATGGCTGGAAGACAAACTGATCGTTGGCCGCGTGGGAAGCACGGTGGTGGTGGGGGTTGCCTGCTGGCTGCTGGGTATTGCGTCCATCCTGTCCCTGAATGAGTGGTCCGGCTTCGCGCCCCTGGGCATGTTCGAGCGCTTCGAGGGCAACACCATCTTCGATCTGCTCGACTTCTTTACCGCCAACGTGATGCTGCCGCTGTCCGGCCTGCTGACGGCGCTGTTTGTCGGCTGGTGCGTGGCGAAAGAGTCGTTGCAGAGCAATTTGGCCCTTTCCGGAGGCAGCTTTGCGCTCTGGTACAACCTGGTTCGCTTCGTAACACCGGTGGCGGTTGCGATCGTGTTTGTCTACAACCTGATGTCGTAAAGGCCGTCAGGGATTGAAAAAAAACCGGCCCACACGCGGCCGGGTTTTTTTGTTTCGGGGCGTGTGCTGCTTAACGGTCTGAATCGGTTGCGGCGCGCAGTGCGTCCAGGTGCGGTCGCAGGGCACGCTTGTCGGCTTCCGGTGCGTTGCTTGCCGTTTCCATGGCAGACATGGCGCCACCCATCATGTCCCGCATCTGCTGTTTTTGGGCTTCGCTCATGTGTGGATTGTTGTTGATCTCTTCCATGGCTTTGGCCATTTCCTGATTCATGGTGTTGGACTGCTCGCCCATTTCCAGGGCGCTCCAGGCCTGGAAAATGCGGTCACCGGTTTTCGCCCACGACTCGGGATTGGCGAATCCGTGTTGCTCCACCACGTCTTCCAGCCGGTTATATAGGTCATGACCCTTCATGCGCTCGATGGACGATGAGAATATTCGCGACATGTCTGGCATCTCGCCACCGCGCTCACCTTTCTCGGCCGGGAAATCCTCCGTCATCTCATCGAATTCACTCTCCATCCCCTGAAGGGTTTCCAGGCTGCTGATGAATGAGCGAATGGTCTGGTCGGTCAGGGTTTCGGCCTGGGCCGCGAAGGGGGCAAGCAAGAGCAGGAGAAGCAGGGGCGCTAAGGCAGGGCTGAATCGGTTCATGAGAACGTCTCCTTGTGATTGGGAATCCCGGTTCCATTGATCGGGATTCCCTAAAGGTAGTCCTCTGTCAAACCGCCTGCAACAACCCATGCCGGGTTATGATCGACCATGATCAGGGTCGGCTCAGAACAGCAGATCCGGCAGATAGGTGGCAATTTGCGGGAAGATCATGATCAACCCCAGGCCAACAATTTCAACAATCACAAAGGGAATGATCGATGAGTAGATATCCTTCATGGTGATGCTCGGCGGCACCACCCCTTTCAGATAGAACAGATTGAAACCGAAAGGCGGCGTCATGTAGCCGATTTCCATATTGATCACGAACAGGATGCCGAACCATATCGGGTCAAATCCCAGGGACTCAACGATGGGCATGAATACCGGCAGCGTGATCAACATGATGCCAACCGGGTCCAGCACCATGGCCAGCAGGAACACGATCACCATCATGGCGACGATGATGCCCCAGGGACCGCCGGGAATCATATTCATCAGCCCCTCGATCAGATCCTGGGCCCCCATGCTCTGATAGGCAGCACTGAAGGCGTGGGCTGCGAACAGGATCCACATGATCATACCGGTGAGCTTGAAGGTGCGGATCGCCGCTTCCTGCAGGATGCTCCACTTGAACTGACGGTACACCGCAGCGGATATCAGGGCGCCGAGCACGCCCATGGCGGCGGCTTCGGTTGGCGTGGTAATGCCGCCAATGATAGAGCCCAGAACCATGATCACAACACCGATGGGCAGCAGTACCGCCCGCAGGGCACGCAACTTCTCCGGCCAGGTGCCACGCTCTTCCTTGGGCAGCGCCGGGGCCAGTTCGGGCTGCAGGTGGCAGCGCACCAGGATGTAGATGGCGGTCAGTACCATCAGCAGAATACCGGGCATGATGCCGGCAGCGAACATCTTGCCCACCGACACACCGGTAATCAGGGCATAGAGGATCATCAGAATGCTGGGAGGAATCAGTATGCCCCAGCCCCCACCGGTGTTGATCACACCCAGGGCCATCTTCTTGTCGTAGCCCCGTTCAAGCATTGAGGGCAGAGCGATGGTGCCCATGGCGACGACCGCCGCGCCACTGATGCCGACCATGGCTGCAAAAACGGCGCAGATGCCAAGGGTGCCAATCGCGAGGCCGCCCCGCAGGCCGCCGCACCAAAGATGCATCATGCGGTACAGGTCTTTGGCAACCCCGGTTCGCTCCAGAATCATCGCCATGAAGACAAACAGGGGGATCGCCACCAGGGTAAAGCTTTCCATGGTGCCCCAGATCTGCGAGGACACCATGTAGAAGGAGTCGAATCCCCAGGTGAAGTAGAGGAAGACAACGGATACGCCGCCCAGCACAAAGGCCAGTGGCAGGCCCAGAAGCAGGAAAAACAGCAGGGAGCCGAAGAACAGCAGCGTGAGGATTTCAATGCTCACAATGGCTCTCCTTTGGCGTCGTCCTGGGGTTCGGGGGTGTAGTAATTGAGGTTGAAGGCCACTGCGATATCTTCCAGTAACTTGACGATGCCTTGCAGAACCAGCAGGCCAGTGCCCAATGGAATGGCAGCTTTCACCGGCCAGATAGGCGGGTTCCAGGCGGAATAGGAGGTTTCCCAGCTGGCAATGGACTCACTGGCCATGTCGTAGCCGAAGTAAAGCAGGGCCAGGGTGAATATAAAGAATATTGTTGAAGTCAGAATGTCGAGCACGGCACGGCCGCGGGGCGGAAGGTGTGAGTGCAGCAGATCAACATTCACATGGCCACGGTGAGCCATGATGTAACCCCCGGACATGACGGCGTAGATGCCAAACAGCATCTGGGTCAGTTCGTTGGTCCATACCGTGGGTGAGTTGAACAGGTAGCGAAACGCCACCTCCATGATCAGGAATGCGAACATGGCAAAAACGATCAGCGCTATCCCGCGCCCGATGACATCATTGAGACGGGTAACCCCTCTCATGAATGCGCTCAACACACCCATTGGTATTCTCCGGGAAACGGTTCGTTCAAAAGCAAAGCCGGGCCTGAAAAGCTGGCCCGGCCGGTTTCAGGTGTCAGGCGTTTACAGGTAACCAAGCTCTGACAGGTAGTCTTTCAGCATGTCCAGCGCCTTCTGGGCGTTGTCGCTGCGCTTGCCTTCCTCATCCCACAACGTCTGTGCGGTCTGGGTCAGACGGTTCTGAACGTCCTCCGGCAAGGTGTTGACCTGAACATTGTGTTCGCTGATGGCCTTGGCCAGCGTGATGCGTTCCTTGTACTGATACTCGTTGGTACGGAACCAGAACTGTTCCTCAAGGGCCTGCTTGACGATGTTCTGCATATCCTCGGGCAACTTGTTCAACGCTTTCTGGCTGACAATGATGACGTCGGTGCCGGCAATGTTCAGTGCTGGCTGCACGTGGTATTTGGCCACTTCATACAGGCCCATACTGAATGCGCCCTGAGAAGCCCCCCAGTGGGCACCGTCAACAATGCCGGAGTCCAGGGCGGAGTAGAGTTCGCTGCCCGGGATGTAGGATGCGGCGGCACCGGCGTCGGTCAGAAAGCTTTGCAGCGCACCAGAGGAGCGGATTTTCAGCTTGGTGAAGTCTTCCCAGCTATCAATAGGCTGCTTGACCACCATCTCGGTCGGGTAGACCTTGTCAGTCGCCCAATAGACATTGTGTTTGGCCGCTTCATCGCGAAGCATCTGTTCGAACCCGAGGCCCTGATGGAAATAGGCGGCTTCCCAGACATTACGGAAGGCAAACGGCAGGCCCGAGGCAATACCCGCGAGGGTGATCTTGTCCTGGGCGTAAGCCGGGGAAATGGTGCCCATTTCCAGGATGCCCCGGCTGACAGCGTTGAAGATTTCCTTGGCTTTAAACAGCGAGCCTGCTTCGTAAAGTTCCAGCTCCAGACGGCCATCGGTGCGCTCTTCAAGAATGGTCTTGAGTCGAACCAGACTGTCTTCATAGGAACTGCTGGAGCCAGGCCAATGGGATTGGACCTTCCAGGTAAAGCTTTCTTCAGCGGCAGCTGCCGGAGCGCTGGCCAGTGCGGCGGTCAGGCCCAGGGTTAGGGCAGAACCGTACGTGATCAGGGTTTTTCTGGCGGTTGTTAGTATCTTCATTGCTGGACCTCGATCATTATTGTGTTGGACGTCCTGTTCGTGATTTCACTGTGCGGAATTAGTGACTGCAGAATGAATCCGTGTATCTGAATCTATCACACACTTTGCTTTTTGCAATAGGATGGTTGCCGATATTCCATTACCAAAGTTTAGTTCATGGAGGCATTCATCGTGATCATCACCCAAAATCAGCCAGGTGTGGCCCACCTGGTGATCAGCAGGACGGACAAAAAAAACGCATTGACTCGCGATATGTACCAGGCGCTGGCCGAAGGTGTGAGCAAAGCAGCGGCAGATACAAGCGTGCATGCCATTGTGCTCAGCGGTGACGGTGGTGTTTTTACCGCCGGCAATGATCTCGATGATTTCCGCGCCCGCGCTACGGATAAGAATCCCAAGCCCTCTGCGGGTCTGGCTTTTATCGAAGCCCTGATGGTGTGCGATACGCCCATCATTGCTGCGGTGGAAGGACTTGCCATCGGGATCGGCACTACCCTGTTGTTGCATTGTGACTCCGTCATCGCTGGCCGCTCCGCACGTTTCAAAACCGCCTTTGTGGATCTGGGGCTGGTGCCGGAGGCGGCTTCTACCGTGACCATGCCGTTGCATCTGGGTTCCCGGCGTACCGCGGATCTGCTACTGATGGGAGACACTCTGAACGGCGAGGAAGCTAGGGAATGTGGCCTGGTCAGTCATGTGGTTGATGATGGGCTGGCGGTGGATGAAGCATTGGCACAGGCTGACGCGCTCGCGGCTAAACCCCGGGAAGCCCTGCGGGCCACCAAGCTCCTCATCAAGGCGCCCTGGCGGGAAGCGGTGAGCGAGGCCCTTGAGAGGGAACGCTCCGTGTTTGCCGACAGACTACGGTCGGAGGATTGCCGGGCCGCCCTTGCGCGCATGGGCAAGGGCTAGTTCAGGGCCAGTAAGGCGCCCGCAGATCGCGCTTCAACACCTTGCCAATGGTGGAACGGGGCAGCTCCGGGCGGAATTCAATGGCCGTCAGGCGCTGGGCCTTGCCCAGTTGACCATTGGTCCACTCGAGGATCTCCGCCTCATCCTCTGTGCAGCCGGGCTTGAGCACCACCAGCCCCAGCGGGGTTTCGCCCCATTGTTCGCTGGGAATGCCAATCACCGCAACGTCGGCGACGGCCGGATGGGCCAGCAGTACCTTTTCGAGATCCACCGCGTAGATGTTGAAACCGCCGGAGATGATCATGTCCTTGCGTCGGTCCAGGATATACACAAAACCTTCTTCATCGACTCGGCCCATATCACCGCTGCGATAGAAGACCAGGCCCTCGGGGCTGGTCCAGAGCATGTCCCGGGTCTGTTCCTCGCGGTTGATATATCCCCGCATCATGGAGATGGCGCGGCCCACGATCTCCCCGGTCTCGCCCCGGGGCAGCTCGTTGCCCTCCTCGTCAATTACCCGAACTTCCGCGCCTTCGGTGGGTTTTCCCACGGAGTCCCATTTGTCCGGGTGGGCCGCGCAGTCCAGGCTGGTGGAGATGCCGCCTTCGGTCAGGCCATACACCTCGCGGATGTTGCCCGGCCAGCGCTCCATGGCTTCCCGGATGACGTCCGCCCTGAGGGGAGCGCTGGTGCACAACTTGAGCTGGAACGCGGACAGGTCGAAGCGATTGAATTCCGGATCGGCGAGGATGCGTTGGTACTGGACCGGCACCAGCATGGCGTGGGTCACGCGGTAGCGTTCGGCCATTTCCAGGAACCGCCGGGCATCGAACTTTGCCATCAGCACCAGGGTCCCGCCGTAGAACAGAGTTGGCAGTACGGACACCAGCGTGGTGTTGGAGTACATCGGCGTGGACACCAGGTTAACGGCGTTGCCATCAAGCCCGAAGCGACTCATTCGGACCATCTGGCGCTGGCGGAAACGGTAATCGTGAAGAATGCCCTTGGGGGTGCCGGTCGTGCCCGAGCTGTAAATGACATTGAACGGATCATCCAGGGTGACCGTGGCCGGGCGCGCCTCCGCGCCAATATCGCCCAGCCAGGACGCAAGGTCCAGGCGCATTCCCGGGCTGTGGCCATCGAGCGCTATACATTGATCGCGCCCGAGCGTATCGAGCTTGTCGGCAATGCCTTCAAACAGCTCGATGTTCTTCTTGGAAACAAACAGGAAGCGGGCTCTGCAGTCATTCAGCATCAGTGCCAGGCTGCTGCCACTCGCCATGCCTGAAAGCGGCACCATGCAACCGCCGGCCACCAACGTCCCCAGGTACAGAGCAACATAATGGATGCTGTTTTCTGACAAACCCGCTACGGCGTCACCTTGTTTCAGGCCGGCGGATCGCAGCCGGTTGGCGATGCGGTTGGCTTGCCTGACAAGCGCCTGCCAGCTGAGCTGGGTCTCGCCATCGATGAGTGCGATATGGTCCGGGCGTTCGAGGGCGAGGTGCTGGATGCGTTGGCCAATGGCGTCCATGGACTCATCGGGATCGGTGGGGGCATAGACGGGCATGTGCTGCGTGTTTTTCATTTTTTCGCCTATTGTAGTTCCGGTGTTTTATCTAGTGAAATTTACTTCCGAATATATTGACTCAAAACCGGAAGGCGTGACAAATTACAGTAGAAGGTGAATTCGCGACGACGCAACAAACTATAAAAAGGAGCATCGGCATGGGGCGTTTCGACAAGCGGGTAGCCATCGTCACCGGGGCCGGCAGTGGTATCGGCAGGGCCACGGCGGTTCGCCTGGCGCGGGAGGGCGCACAGGTGGTGATGATGGATATGTCCGAAGCGGGCCTGCTGGATACCGAGGGCCTGATGCCCGAGGGAGCGGAAACCCTGCGTCGCATTGGAGACGTGGCTGATGAGGAGCAGGTCAGCGCACTGGTGGGCGAAACTGTCTCGACCTTCGGTCGCATTGACGTGCTGTGCAACGTTGCCGGCATCGCCAGCACCAGTGGTGGTCACCCCGATATTACCGGTAACGACCGGGGCGAATGGGAACAGGTGCTGGCGGTGAACCTGATTGGCACCATGCTGTTTATAAAGCATGTGGCGCCCCACATGCAGGCCCGCAAGCTGGGCTCGATTGTTAATACCGCCTCGGTGGCCGGTCTTCGCTCCGGTGCCGGTGGTAACGCTTACAGCGCGTCCAAGGCTGGTGTGGTTAACCTCACCATGACTGCTGCCTGCGATCTGGGTAACGACAATGTACGCGTGAATGCGGTGTGCCCGGGGCTGGTGGAAACCGGAATGACCCAGGCTGTTTTTGACTATGCCCGCGCCAATGAGAAAGCCCATAAGCTTGGATCGCGGTGTGAATTGCGGCGCTATGGTGCGCCGGAAGAAATTGCCGCCGCCATTCTGTTCCTGGCCAGTGATGACGCCAGCTACATCACTGGTCAGTCTCTGCCCGTAGACGGCGGCAACACCGCTTCTCTGAACCTGCCTGGAATGAAAGTGTAATGAGTGAAGACAGCCTGCATATTCGTGGTGGCCAGGACCTGCCAGGATTTCACAATCTGCTGGGGTATCACCAGGTGTCCTGGGAGGAGAACGAAGCGGTGATTGGCCTGGAACTGCAGCCCTGCCACCTTAATCTGGGCGGCGTGATTCACGGCGGTGTTTTGACCTCGCTGCTGGATATCGCAATGGCGGAGGCCGGCACCTACTGTCCGTATCCCGGCCGGATACGCAAAGCCATTACCCTGTCGCTGACGACAACGTTCACCGGGCAGTGTTCCGGTGGGACTATCCGGGTCACCGGCCGCAAACGGGCCGGCGGCACCCGAATTTTTAACAGCACCGGAGAGGTTCACGACGACAAGGGTAACCTCCTGGCCATCGCCGAAGGCACCTTCCGCATTCGCTCCGGGAGTGAGAAACCGGAAGGCGTGCCAATCTGATCCTTCAACCAATGAGGTACTGGAATGTTTGAGCTGTCTGACAAAGCCAAAAAACTGCAGGCGCAGCTTCACGAATTCATGGACGCCCATATTTACCCGAATGAGCACAAGCACCATGAGCAGGTCGAGCAGGCGGAGAATCGCTGGGCGCCGGTACCGATCGTCGAGGAGTTGAAGGTCAAGGCGAAAGCCGCGGGGCTGTGGAACCTGTTCCTGCCCGACAGTGAATTCGGCGCCGGTCTGACCAACTATGAGTACGCCCATCTGTGTGAAGTCATGGGGCGCTCGGCCATGGCGCCGGAAGTGTTCAACTGCTCCGCGCCGGACACCGGCAACATGGAAACCATCGCCCGCTACGGCAACAAAGAGCAGCAGGACAAGTGGCTGAAGCCCCTGCTTGATGGCGAGATCCGCTCCTGCTTCTCCATGACCGAGCCTGACGTGGCCTCTTCCGATGCCACCAATATTGCCTGTGAAATCCGTCGCGAAGGCGATGAGTATGTGATCAATGGCCGTAAGTGGTGGTCGTCCGGTGCCATGACCACCACCTCTAAAATCGCCATTGTTATGGGCAAGACCGATCCGGGGGCTGAGAAGCACAAGCAGCAGTCGATGATTCTGGTGCCGCTGGACACGCCGGGCGTGAAGATGATCCGCCCGCTGACGGTGTTTGGCTACGACCATGCCCCTCACGGCCACGCTGAGATTCAGTATGACAATGTGCGGGTGCCGGTGGACAACATTCTGTTGGGTGAGGGCCGTGGTTTTGAAATTGCCCAGGGCCGCCTTGGGCCGGGCCGTATTCACCACTGTATGCGCACCATCGGGGTTGCCGAGCGTGCCCTCGAGCTGATGTGCAAGCGTGCCAATGCCCGCGAGGCTTTCGGTAAGCCGCTGTCGAGTTTCGATTCCATTCGCAAGGATATTGCCCGCAGTCGCATGGAGATTGAACAGGCTCGGCTGATGACCCTGAAAGCGGCGCACATGATGGACACCGTTGGTAATAAGGTGGCTCGTCAGGAGATTGCGATGATCAAGGTGATCGCACCGAGCATGGCGCTGAAGGTGTTGGACCGGGCGATTCAGGTTCACGGTGGCGCGGGTGTGTCTCAGGACACCTTCCTGGCCGAAGCCTGGGCCAAGGTGCGGACGTTGCGGCTGGCGGACGGGCCGGATGAGGTGCATCTGGATTCTGTCGCCAAGATCGAACTTCGCCAATACCGCTAAACCAATAACCTCTGAATCAGGGGGAGAGCGGCCGTGGTGGTGTCCTTCCGGGACACGCCGTGAATACGTCCATGTAGGCTTGAGCAAAACATCCCTGTTTTGCACAGTCCCGGAAGGACACCACCACGGCCACTCCCATGCTTCAGTGTATGAGGATCGAATGATGGTAAATCCGCTTTTTGATATGACCGGAAAAGTTGCCCTGATCACCGGTTCCACTAAAGGCATCGGCCGTTCCATCGCCGAAGAAATGGCTCGCCTGGGTGCCAAAGTTGTCATCTCCAGCCGCAAGGCCGATGCCTGTGAACAGGTCGCCAACGATTTGAAAGAGCAGGGCTACGAAGCCATCGCCATTCCCTGCCATGTGGGTAAGAAGGAAGACCTGCAGAACCTGGTGGATAAAACCAACGAAGCCTGGGGTTCTATCGATGTGCTGGTGTGCAACGCCGCCACCAACCCGGTCTACGGCACCACCGCCGAAATGACCGACGAAGCCTGGGACAAGATCATGGACACCAACGTCAAAGGCACCTTCTGGCTCACCAACATGGTGCTGCCGCAGATGGCCGAGAAGGGTGAAGGTGCGGTTGTTCTTCTGTCCAGCATCGCCGGAATCCGCGGCAATACCACCATCGGTACTTACGGTGTTTCCAAGGCAGCGGAAGCGGCGCTGGCCCGGAATCTGGCAGTGGAGTGGGGGCCAAAGGGTATTCGAGTGAACAGCATCGCCCCCGGCCTGATCAAAACCGACTTTGCCAAAGCCCTGTGGGAAGACCCGGTCCGCGTTAAACGCGCCGAAGACAAAACCCCACTGCGCAGAATCGGTGACCCGGTCGACATCGCCGGCTTGGCCGTCTTCCTGTCAACAAAGGCGAGTGCCTACGTCACCGGACAGGTCATCGTAGCCGACGGCGGCGAAACCATTTGTTAAGAAGGCATCACCGAAAGCACGCCGAGGCAGGTGGGTGGGGGTGCCTTTGTGCAGGGAAAAAGGTGTCCGAGCGCAGCGAGTTCTTTTTCCCGGAAGAAAGACACCCCCACCCGCCGGCCGCTGCCCCCCAATGCCGGGCAACTATGTAATAAATGAAGGCAACAGAAAAGATGACCATGAACCCAGAGTTGGTAGACGTTTTGCCAGCCCACCAATTTGATGAAGACAGCCTCCGTACCTGGCTACAGCAAGCCATACCAGGTTTCGGTACCAAGCTGGACGTACAGCAATTCCAGGGCGGACAGTCGAACCCCACGTTTCTGCTGGACACCGACAGCGGCCAATACGTTCTGCGCAAAAAGCCGCCCGGGAAAACACTGCCCTCCGCTCACATGGTGGAGCGGGAATACAAAGTCATGCGCGCTTTGTCCGAACACACCAGCGTGCCCGTGCCGGCCACCCGGGCTTTGTGTGAAGACAGCAACATCATCGGTACGCCGTTCTACGTCATGGACTTTCTGGAAGGCCGCATAGTCAACCACCCGGCGTTGCGGGCGCTGAATCGTCAGGAGCGGATGCCGGCGCACCTGTCGGCCATTGATACCCTGGCGGCACTGCATTCGGTAGACGTGAATGCGGTGGGCCTGGGTGATTATGGTCGACCCGAAGGTTATGTCGCTCGGCAGGTCGCGCGCTGGAGCAAGCAGTACCTGGCGTCCAAAACTGACGAGATGCCCGCCATGGACAAACTCATGGAGTGGCTGCCGGAGAACCTGCCGTCCACCGATGAGTCCGCCATTGCCCATGGTGACTACCGCTTTGGCAACCTGATGCTGGCACCGGACAAACCGGACGTGATCGCCATTCTGGACTGGGAGTTGTCTACTCTTGGTCATCCGCTGGCGGATCTTGCCTATTACTGCCTGCCGTACCACCTGCCTTCGGACATGGAAGGTTCCCGCGGTTTGTTGGGGGAGGATCTGGAAGCCCTGGGCGTTCCCACTGAGCAGGAAACCATTGCCCGTTACTGCCAACAGACCGGTCGCGATGGCATTGCCGACTGGCATGTGTTCCTGGCGTTTTCGCTGTTCCGTCTGGCGGCGATTGTTCAGGGGGTCTATGCCCGCGCGCTGCAGGGTAATGCCGCCAATGCCGATGCCCTGCAGGTTGGCAAACGTGCGAGCCAACTGGCGGAAGCGGGCTGGAAAATAGCCAGTGAAGGAGACCGGTCATGAGCCAGCCTGCTGCAATCACGGAACCGATGGTCCGTCGCATCCTGATCACCAACGACGACGGCATCAACGCACCGGGGCTGGCGATTCTCGAACGGATTGCCCGCAACCTGGCGGAAGAAGTCTGGGTGGTGGCGCCGGAGCATGATCGCAGTGGCGCAGGGCAGAGCATCTCCATTCACGACCCGCTGCGGGTGTATGAAAACGGTGAGAAACGCTATGCCGTGTCCGGTACCCCCGCAGACTGTGTGTTGTACTCGCTGGCCCATTGGTTTGGTGATAACCCGCCGGATCTGGTGCTGTCCGGTGTGAACTGCGGCGCCAATATCAGTGATTCGGTGCAGTACTCCGGAACCGTGGGCGCGGTGCTCAGCGCCGAACATATGGGCATACCCGCCATTGCGCTGAGCCAGGCCTTCCTGAGCCGGGAAGGCGTTGACTGGTCGCCGGTGTCGGCGTTCGGGGAGCAGGTAATCCGCAAGCTCTGGCAACCGGGCGAAAACCGGGCCTGGAATGTGAACTTTCCGGCCTGCGACGCCGGTGTGATCCGGCAAGCGCAATGGTGCAACCAATCCACCGGCTCCATTCAGCGGCCCCGCCTGCTGGCAGGGCAGGATGCCCGTAGCCTGCCTTATTGGTGGCTGGGGTTCGATCGCAGTTCCCGGCACATTACGGCACCGGATGAAGACGTCACCGTGCTGCGGGAAAAAGCCATTGCGATAACGCCATTGCGTCACCGGGAAGCCCTGCCCGGTGGTACTGGAATATTCGATCTGGCCGCCGCTGCGGCTCACTGAATTGACTGAGGGGATGACAACAATGACATTTACACGCCACCACAGCGTCTGGCCAAAAGAGTTACCAAAGAGCATGACGCTGCCTGACACCAGCGTTTTCACCAACCTGCAAATATCTGCCCTGCGGTATCCGGACCATACAGCGACCATCTACTACGATGCGCCCATGAGCTACAGGCAGCTGCTGACGGAAGTGGAAGCGATGGCCGGCTATCTTCAGGCTCAAGGAGTGAAGAAAGGTGACCGTGTTCTGCTCTACATGCAGAACTCCCCCCAGTATGCCATTGCCTACTACGCCATACTGCGAGCCGACGCCGTGGTGATTCCGGTGAACCCGATGAACCGGGCTGCAGAGCTGGAACACTACATTGCCGATACCGGTTCGAGGGTGTGCCTGGCCGGTCAGGAACTGGCCGGCTTTATCCTGCCGATGCTGGACAGCACGGATCTTGAACGGGTGGTGGTGGCGTCCTATAACACCTACATCAATAAGGACACCGACCTGGATTTGCCGGCAGAGGTGGCCGCCCCGGCCTGGTCCAAAGACGTACCCGGCGTGGTGAGCTGGGAACAGGCGCTGGCCGGTAATCACAAGCCGGCAGAGCACACCGCCGGCCCGAACGACCTGGCGGTGATTCCCTACAGTTCCGGGACCACCGGCGCGCCCAAGGGATGCATGCATACGCACCGCAGTGTCATGGCCACAGCGGTTCACCGGGCGTTCTGGAATCTGAGCACCGCCAACACTGTCCAGCTGGCGACGTTGCCGTTCTTCCACGTGACCGGTATGACCGGCTCCATGAACAGCCCCATCTACAGCGGTTCAACCACCATCATTATGACGCGCTGGGACCGCACAACCGCCGCCCGGCTGATAGAGCGTTACCAGGTCACCGGCTGGACCAACATTGTCACCATGGCGGTGGATTTTCTGTCGAATCCGGACATCGGGCAATACGACCTTTCCAGCCTCAACACCATTGGCGGTGGTGGAGCGGCAATGCCGGAAGCGGTGGCTGCCAAGCTTAAAGCCATGACCGGCCTGGATTACATCGAGGGTTATGGCCTGTCGGAAACCATGGCCGCCACCCACATCAACCCGTCGGATCATCCCAAGCCCCAGTGCCTGGGTATTCCGGTATTCGATGTGGATAGCCGCATCATTGACGTTGAGACCCTGGAAGAGAAAGGCCCGGGCGAAGTGGGGGAGATTGTTTCCAATGGTCCTCAGGTAACCCAGGGGTACTGGCATCGCCCGGCTGAAACCGAGGCGGCGTTCGTGGACATCGACGGCAAACGCTTTTTCCGCACCGGTGACCTCGCTTATTACGACGAAGAGGGCTATTTCTTCATGGTGGACCGGGTCAAACGGATGATCAACGCATCAGGCTTCAAGGTGTGGCCCTCGGAAGTGGAAGGATTGATGTACCGGCATCCGGCCATCCACGAAGTGTGTGTCATTTCATCGCCCCACCCCAAACGCGGTGAGACTGTGAAAGCCTGCATCGTACTGACGCCGGATGCGGAGACCAGTACCACCGAAGCGGACATCGTCAGTTGGTGTAAGGAGCAGATGGCTGCCTACAAAGTGCCAGAAATCATCGAGTTCGTGGATGAGTTGCCGAAATCACCCACGGGCAAGTTGATGTGGCGAGCGCTGCAGGAAGAAGAGTGGAAGGCTAAAGCCTAAGCGTTAATTCATGCTTATTATTCCGCACTGCGGAATATCGTTCTAAATATTGACATGCGAGACGTTCGGTGCAATTGTTTCATTAAGCTGATAGATGGGTCGCAAGGCCCTGCCCAAAACCGCATAACTCGCAACAACAACAAAACAGCGGAGGAGCACACTTGAGCCTTTTTCTACAACAAATCATCAACGGGTTAACCCTGGGGAGTATCTACGGTCTCGTAGCCCTGGGCCTGACCCTGGTCTACGGGATACTTCATATCCCCAATTTTGCCCATGGCGCGCTCTATATGGTCGGGGCATTCATGTCCTACTTTTTCATGGTGGACCTGGGCGCGCACTACTGGATTGCCATGGCCGGTTCGGCCGCGGTGGTCGCTGTCCTGGCGATACTGTGTGAGCGTCTGGTGTTCCACCCACTGAGGCATTCGCCACCGATCCACGACAAGATCGCCGCCATTGGTATTCTGCTGTTTCTGGAAGCGGTGGTGCAGATGTTCTGGGGGTCGGACTTCCGCCGTATGTCATCGCCATTTACCGGCATCATGAATTTCGACGGACTGATTATTCCTGAACAGCGCCTGCTGATCATTGCGGGGGCGTTCGTGTTGGTAGTGGCCCTGCAGCTTTTCCTGCGCAAGACCATGACGGGGGCGACCATTATCGCCATGGCGCAGAGTCGTGAAGGTGCCTTCCTGGTGGGCATTGATGCCAACCGGGTGGCGATGATGACGTTTGCGATTTCGGGCATGCTGGCCGCGTTTGCCGCCACACTCTATGCGCCCATCAATCTGGTGTATCCCGCCATGGGGCACCTGGTCATCATGAAAGCCTTCGTCATTATCATACTCGGTGGCATGGGTAGCGTGCCTGGCGCCATTGCCGGCGGCATGATTATCGGTTTCGCTGAAGCCCTCGGCGGCTTTTACATCTCGACGTCCTATAAAGACATTATTGCCTTTGGTCTGCTGGTGCTGATTCTGTCAGTTCGTCCACAGGGCCTGTTCGCGAAGGGGGCGCACTGATCATGTTCAAAGTCGCTTCCCTGCTGATGACGCCAGCCGCCAAGTACCTGATGCTGGCCTTCGCCATACTGTTCCCGCTGGTCGCCGCGAATGAGTACCAGGTGTACGTGATGGCGACCGCCTTTGTCTGGGCGATCGCGGTCTACGGCCTGAACATCATTACCGGTTTTTGCGGCCAGCTGAACCTGGCCCACGGCGGTTTTTTTGCCATCGGAGCCTACACCCTTGGCCTGCTGACTGCCGACTATGGCTGGAGTTTCTGGCCTGCCTTCCTGGGTGCGCTGGTGATGACGGCGGTGCTCGGGTTTCTCGTGGGCATCGTTTCGCTGCGCCTGAAAGAGCATTACTTTGCGATATTCACCCTGTGTGTGGGCTTTATCATCTACCTGCTGATCGACAAGTGGGAAGAGCTGACCCATGGTACCATCGGTGTCCGAGATATCGCCGCACCCTATGGCTTTGGGTTGGTGGACTTTACAGACACCACCCCGTTCTACTACCTGGTGCTGGCCTTCCTGGTGTTCGCAATCTGGTTCATGGGGCGTTTGTCCAAGTCCCTGCTGGGTCGTACCTTCATTGCCATCCGCAACGGTGATGAACTGGCCCAGTCCCTCGGGATCAACCTGATGCGCAATAAAGTCCTGGCCTTTGTACTGTCCACGACCTATGCCGGTCTGGCAGGTGCCCTGTATGCCGGGATGGTCCGTTTCATCGGCCCGGAAGAGGCCAATATCAACCACACCTTCGACATGATCACCTATCTGCTGGTGGGCGGTATCGGCACCATTATGGGGCCGTTGCTGGGCACCGTGGGCATTGTGTGGATTACCCAGTCACTGCAGTTCCTGGAAGAGTACCGAATGATCATTTTCGGGCCGCTGCTGGTGCTGTTGGTGATCTTCTTCCCCCGGGGCATTACCGGCTCCTTCCTGACCTGGATGCATCGCAAGTCCCAGGCACTGGCGCCTACGAAAAAGCGCCAGGAGAACAAGGTCAACACCGCACAGAACCGGGAGGCAGAGAGCAATGCTTAAGGTAGAAAACGTCACCAAAATGTTTGGCGGTCTGGCGGCGGTTAGCGATGTGTCGGTGGAGTTCGAAGCCGGCAGGATCAACGCCATTATCGGCCCCAACGGTGCTGGCAAGAGCACCTTTTTCAACCTTATTTCAGGCCTGCACCAGCCCACCTCCGGCCGTATCCTGCTGGACGGCGTGGACGTCACTAACCTGCCCAGCGACAGGGTCGCACGCCTGGGTGTGGGAAGGACCTTCCAGACGACCAACCTGTTTGAGCAGGCAACCGTGCTGGACAACCTGATCGTGGGGCACCGGCTGCGGACGAAATCCGGCCTGTGGGACGTGCTGATCAACAGCAAACGCCTGCAACGTGAAGAGAAGGCGGCGCGGGACAAGGCCATGGAAGCCCTGGAATTTGTGGGCCTTGCCCACGTTGCCGGGCAGTTTATTGCCGACATCACCCAGGAAGAACGCAAGCGGGTGGCCTTTGCCCTGGCACTGGCGACCGACCCCAAGATCGTCCTGCTGGATGAGCCGGCGGCCGGGGTTAATCCGGAAGAAACCGTCGGATTCGCCGCGCTGATGCGGAAAATGGTGGATGAAAAAGGACTCACCGTGTGCCTGATCGAGCACAAGATGGACATGATCATGAGCCTGGCAGACAAGATCATGGTGCTGGATCACGGTGAAAAGATTGCCGAGGGCACGCCGGAAGAAGTACGCAACAACCCGGTGGTGATCGAAGCCTATCTGGGAGGTGACGAAGATGCTGCAGCTTAACCATGTCGACGTCTGCTATGGCAGCTTCAAGGCACTGACCGATATTTCGATGACGGTGGATGCCGGGGAGCTGGTTGTTCTACTCGGGGCCAATGGCGCCGGTAAAAGCAGCCTGTTCAATGCCATTAGTGGCCTGGTAAAGCCGACGGCCGGCGAGATCCAGTTCGAAGACAAACAGCTCAACGGTATGAAAGCCAGCGCGGTCGTCGCCAGCGGCGTAGTGCAGTGTGCCGAAGGCCGAAAACTGTTTCCGCAGATGAGCGTCATGCAGAACCTGATGATGGGGGCCTACGTGCACCGACGTGATCGGCAGGGCAACCGCAAGCGCCTGAACGAAGTGTTGGAGCTGTTCCCGATCCTCGCAGACAAGGCCGATGAGCCTGCCGGATCTCTGTCCGGGGGGCAGCAACAGATGGTGGCCATCGGCCGCGCCATGATGAGCCGCCCCCGCTTGCTGATGCTGGATGAGCCATCCCTTGGCCTGGCTCCCCTGGTGGTCAAGCAAGTGTTCGAAACCGTCAAAAAAATCAACAGCCTGGGCACAACCGTGCTGTTGGCAGAGCAGAATGCGTTTGCGGCCCTGAAGATTGCCCACCGTGCTTATGTTATGGAGAACGGCCATCTGGTCATGGAAGGCGACCGGGAGACGATGCTGGGCAACGAACAGGTTCGCAAGGCGTATATCGGGGCCTGACCGGCCTACATACAACAACAATCAGAGTGACACGCACAACACAACCAGGAGACAACAATGAAAATAGTCAGGAAACTGGGTCAGGCTGTCGCGGCGGCAACCCTTGGGATGAGCCTGTCCGCCGGTGCAATGGCGGGCGAAGTCAACATCGGATTCACCGGCCCGCTGAGTGGCGGCGCTGCTTTGTACGGTGAAAATACGCTGTCCGGGCTGCGAATGGCGGTGGCGGAAATCAACGCGGCGGGCGGTTTTGACCTGAACGGCGAAAAGACCACGGTCAACCTGGTCCCCCTGGACGATCGTTACTCACCGGCGCAGGCGGCGACCAATGCCAAGCGACTGAAGCAGGAGTCCAACGTGTCGGCGGTGTTCGTGCCTCACTCCGGTGGTATTTTTGCCCTCCAGGACTTCAACGAGAAAGACAATTTTCTGGTGATGGCCTACTCCAGCGTGCCCAGCATCACCGAAAAGGGCAACAGCCTGACGTTGCGTATTCCTCCCACCTTTGATGGCTACGTGCGGGCCTTTACCGACTACGCCCTTGAGCACGAGGGCAAGAAGCTGGGCATGGGCGGCGCAACCCATGAATACGCCAAAATCTGGGGCGCCATGATCAAGAAAGAGTGGGAGTCCAAAGGGGGAGAAGTGGTTTCTGACAACCCCATGGACTACAACAAATCGGCGGATTTCTTTACCGGCGTCAGCCGTATCATTTCAGAAAGCCCGGACGTGATGTTTGTGGGCGGCGCCTCCGAGCCGACCGGTCTGGTGGTACAACAGGCCCGCCAGATGGGCTTCCAGGGCGGCTTTATCGTGATGGACCAGGCCAAGATTGACGAAGTGGCCCAGGTAGCCGGTGGCCTGGACATGGTGGAAGGCGCCATCGGCGTGGTTCCACTGAGCGTCTATGACACCCCGGCGGCCAAAGACTTCATCAAGCGCTACAAGGCCGAGTACGACAAAATGCCCGGATCCGAAGCCGCCTACAACTACCTGGCGCTGCACGCCCTGGTGGAAGCCATGGACGCCACCGAGTCCACCGACCCGAAAACCATCCGCGCTGCGATCGGCGATGCCCTGAAAAACATGGACACCCGCAAGAACCCGTACGAAGTCACCGAAGTCACCGAAAACGGTGGTTTCGTGACGGAGACGACCCTGGCCGTGGTGAAAGACGGCGAGATTGTTCGGGAAGAGATCAAGTGATGGGGGTATCAGCACCCATCTGAATGAGAAAAGGGGCCCAAGGGCCCCTTTTTTTGTGTTGCTTCTGGCGTCTGACCGATCAGGCCACGTACATCACCAGGTTCTCTGCCACGCAGGCAGGCTTGTCCTCTCCACGGATTTCCACGGTGGTTCGGTAGGTGGCCAGCGTGCGCTGATCATCCACCCTGGACACATCCAGCAATTCCATCTTGCTACGGATATCCGCCCCGGATTTCACCGCCGCAGGAAAGCGCAGCTTATTGATGCCGTAGTTAATGCTGGCGCCTTTGCCCTGCACGTCAATGACCTCCTGATTCAGCAGTGGAATCAGCGACGCGGTCAGAAACCCATGGGCGACGGGGCTCTTCCACGGCGTTTCCCGCGTGGCCCGCTCAACATCCAGATGAATCCACTGGTGATCGCCCGTGGCGTCCGCAAACGCCTGAATCATCTCCTGGGTGACGGTTTTCCAAGGGCTATGGCCAATGGTAGTGCCGCAAAAATGTTCAAGATCGTTTAATTCAACAGAGAGCATATCTGCTTCCATGGTGCACAAGGTGCAAAGTCAGAGACTCAAACAGCGTACCCGGGATTCTTGCTATCCAGAAGCCGAACCAATGCGGGCCAGGTCAATGCCGCCGCACTACCCAGCGACTGAGACTGGTCAGCGGTTGTCTGAATGGCCTGCTCTGACGGCATACAGGTTGGCCCGCAGCTCTGGGCCTTGACCTGGATCTCGCAGGCCTTCATCAGAAAATACAGATAGGTGAACGTCTCCGGCACGTCCTTGCCCGCCGTCAGCACCCCGTGATTGCGCAGCATCATCATCGACTTGTCACCCAGGTCCCTGATCAGCCGCTCGCGCTCATCCAGGTTCAGCGCCACACCTTCATAATCGTGATAGCTCAGGTGATTCAGGCACAGCATCGCCGTCTGGCTCAGGGGCAACAGACCATCCCGGTGCGCCGACACAGCCACCCCATCAGGCGCGTGCAGGTGCATCACCGCTCCGGCATCCTCGCGGCCCATGTGAACGGCACTGTGAATGGTGAATCCGGCCGGATTTACACGGGCGAGGCCGCCAGGCTCCACCACCTGGCCATCCTTATCCACCTTCACCAGTGACGACGCGGTGATTTCATGGAACAGAAGCCCATAGGGGTTGATCAGGAAATGATGATCCGGCCCCGGCACCCGTGCCGAAAGGTGGGTGAACACCAGATCGTCCCAGCCAAACAGCGCCACCAGGCGATAGGCGGCGGCCAGCTCGGTACGGACCTTCCATTCGGCTTTTCTCAGATCCCGTTGTGATGACTGATCGTCTGTTGTCGTCATGATGAGAGCCTCAGCTGTCAGCCTGCCTGCAACAAAGTGGCGTATTGCTCCAGATGGTAATCGTCATCCCCCAACTGGTGATTGATGGCGATCAGCCGCTTCGCGTAGTGGGCAAAGTTATACTCCCAGGTCATGCCGATACCACCGTGGGACTGAATGCCGGCCTCGGAGATGAATTGACCGGCACGGCCAATCACGTTCTTGGCGGCGGCCAGCACGCGGCGGCGTTCATCACTGGGTTCGCTGTCGGCGACGCTGGCGGCAAGAATTGCCATGGAACGAGCCTGCTCCAGTTCCGACATCATATCCACCATACGGTGCTGCAACACCTGGAACCGGCCGATAGGCACGCCAAACTGCTTGCGCTGTTTGAGGTAATCCAGAGTCAGCTCATTGGCCATTTCCATGACGCCCACAGCCTCGGCGCAGATGGCGGCGATAGCGCGACCGGCCTGATACTCGATCACCCCGGCAGCCTTGCCTTCTTCTCCCAGCAACGCGTCGGCACCGACCTGGACGTTGTTCAAGGTAATGTCACAGCCGCGGGAGCCGTCGATAGTGGGGTAAGCTCGGCGCTCAACGCCAGCGGTATCCGGGCTCAGGGCAAACAGGCTGATGCCGTCGGCATCGCGGGCGTCGCCTGAGGTGCGTGCGGACACCACGATCAGGTCGGCACAGTGGCCGCTGATCACCACGGCCTTGCGGCCGTTCAGAGCATAGCCCTCGCCGTTTTTCTCGGCACGGGTTTCCACGTTATTCAGGTCATAGAAGCTCTGGGGCTCTTGCAGGCCTACAGCGGCTTTCAGTTCGCCGCTGGCGATGCCGGCCAGCCAGGTGTCTTTCTGGCTGTCGTTGCCTGCCTGGCCAATCAGGCCGCCGCCCAGAATAATGGACTGCACATATGGCTCCAGGCAAAGCCCGCGGCCCAGCTCAGTCATAACGGACTGAACTTCCACACCGCTGCCGCCAAAGCCACCGAGTTCCTCGGAAAAAGGTACAGCGGTCAGGCCCAGCTCGCTAAGCTGCTGCCAGAAATCGGCGCTGAAGCCCAGTTCCGTCTCACTGAACGCCAGTCGTTTTTCAAAACTGTACTCACCGCGCACCAGCCGTTCCACGGTGTCCTGCAGCATCTGCTGCTCTTCATTAAGTCGGAAATCCATGGTCGTCTCCTTAAAGCCCGAGAATCATTTTCGACACGATGTTCTTCTGGATCTCGTTGGATCCGCCGAAGATCGACAGCTTGCGGTTGTTGAAGTACTGGGCCGACAGGGGAGCGGCATCTTTATCCGACAGGAAGTCGCCCTCGTAATCCATATTCATCTCCTCTTCGAGGAACGGCAGGGCATAGGGCCCGATCGCGCGGCGGGCGAGATCATTGATGGCCTGGCGGATCTCGGTGCCTTTTACTTTCAGCATGGAACTTTCCGCACCCGGCACACCGCCACCTTCAACAGAGGCAATAATACGCAGGTTGCTGATGGCGGCTGCCGTGAGGTCGATTTCCACTTTGGCGATGCGCTGACTGAATGAGGGGTCCTCAAGCAGCGGCCGACCGTTTTTCAGGCGGCGTGATGCCAGGTTTTTCAGGTGCGACAGTGCTGCCTTGGACATACCGATACCGGCCAGGCCGGTGCGCTCGTAAGTCAGAAGATACTTGGCATAGGTCCAGCCTTTATCCTCTTCGCCCACCAGGTTCTCAACCGGCACCTTCACGTCCTCGAAGAACACTTCGTTAACTTCATGCTCACCATCCAGAGTGATGATGGGGCGCACGGTAATGCCCGGTGTGTCCATATCGATGAGCAGGAACGAAATACCTTCCTGGTTCTTGACCTCGGTGTTGGTACGCACCAGGCAGAAGATCATGTTGGCGTGCTGGCCCAGGGTGGTCCAGGTTTTCTGGCCGTTAACAATGTAATGGTCGCCATCACGCACAGCACGGGTTTTAAGAGACGCCAGGTCAGAGCCCGCGCCGGGTTCGGAATACCCCTGGCACCACCAGTCCTCGCCGCTGAGGATGCGCGGCAGGTACGTCTGCTTCTGTTCCTCGCTGCCGAACTTGATGATCACCGGCGCCACCATATTCACCCCGAACGGGATGGAGCGGGGAACGCCGTAACGGCAGGATTCTTCGTCCCAGATGTGCTTTTGCACGGGCGTCCACTCTACACCGCCGTACTCTTCCGGCCAGTGGGTCGCGTACCAGCCCTGCTCGCAAAGGATTTTCTGCCAGCGCTGATGGTCCTCTTTGGACAGGCGGCGGAATCCTTTCACTTTGGCGGCGATGTCGGCCGGCAGCTTTTCATCCAGGAACGCACGCACTTCGTCACGGAAGGCGAGTTCCTCGGCGGTGTAGTTCATGTTCATCGAATCAACCTCGTTAATGCATTACAGCGAAAATATATACCGCATAGCAGAATTACTCAATGATCTTTCATGGGTTGCTCGTCTGTCAATGCTAATGAAACAACAAAACACAGAGTAATTACCGATTTCATTAAAATTTGGTTTCACTCACTTGTTGATAACAAAAGTATTGTCTATATTCGAAAACACGGAAGCTGGTACTGCTATGCGAAACCTAACAATCACAAAATACCGCACAGTGAAACAGCGTGATTGATTTGGTGTGTCCCAGTGCCGGCACCGGAACGTCCAATAACAACGACATGAAATCAACTCCGTTAAGAGGTTTGAGATGACAACAACAATACCTTCCCAGGTGCGTCCCTTGCTCCGAGCCGTGGTTATTGCCGGGCTGCCGCTGATGGCCATCGGTTCCGGCTCCGCGCTGGCGCAAAGCACTGAGCTGGACGAACTGCGAGAGCGGGTCCAACAGCTGGAAAACAAACTGGAAGGCGCCGTGTCTACCGCGCCTGAATTGACAGAAGACAACCCCTATTTGCTGCGAGACGGCGACGGGATCAAGATTGGAAGCACAACGATTTCATTCGGTGGTTTTATCAAGGCCGACGCTATTTTTGGTTCCCACGGGAATGGCAGCCTGAACAGCTACAGCATTGGTTTGCCGAGAACCTTCGCGAGTGCCGCGGCTTCGGATGAAAGCGACTGGAAGACCGGTTTCTCGGCCCGGGAATCACGGATCAGTATCGGCACCAAAACCGAGGATGTCGTCGGTCACACGCTGACCACCTACCTGGAGATGGACTTTAACCAGGACCTTAACGACGGCATGAATGAAACCGGTAACGAGATCGTGTCCAACAGTTATTCCCCCCGTTTGCGCCAGGCCTACGGTTCCTGGAACGGCTGGGATTTTGGTCAGACCTACACCACGTTCACCGACCTGGCGGCCATGCCGGAAATCCTTGATCAGGGCAAGCAAGCGGCTTTTATCTACGCAACCCAGCCTATGATTCGCTACAACATGGCTGCGCCAGGCGGGAAGCTGATGGTTTCCCTGGAGAATCCCGAAGACGGCTACTACGGCAACTCCTACGACGATCAGTCCTACCCGGATCTCGCAATGCGGTACCAGATCCGAGGTAACTACGGGTTTTACTCCATTGCCGGTTTGCTGCGGAATTTTGAAGACAACGCAGCGGATGAAACCATAACTGACGGAGCCGTATCTTTGAGTGCCCGCATTCCGACGGTTGGCCGTGATGATCTGCGCCTGCAGTACAGCTATGGCGCGCTCGGCCGGTACATGGGCCTGCTGACGTACCCGGACGTGGATCTGGCAGCTCTCGCCCAAGGCGATGTCGAACCTCTCAAGACCTATGGTGCCACAGCGGCCTATCGCCACTTCTGGTCGCCTGCATGGCGTAGCACCCTGACGGTCTCGCACACGGAAATTGTTGATGATCTGGTTGCACCGCCTGCCGGAACGTTGAGTTACTTCGACTCGTCGACCTCGGTTCACGCCAACATACTATGGTCTGCCCACCGCAATCTGACGCTGGGACTGGAGTACGCCTATTGGGATTTCGGTGAGATTGCCACCAGTAGCAGCATGCAGTATGAGCAGGTCATGGCCTCCGCGAAATTGAGCTTCTGATCGATAAACGTCTGACATAAACCAATTCTAAGGTGCTTTTATGCATCCTTGCCTCGGAGTGCTCCCCCGCTCCGGGGCTTTTTTGTGGGCATAAAAAAAGCAGAGCCGGAGCTCTGCTTTTTGGAGCTATGGGCAGCAGGATCAGCTGAAAGCCTGAATCCCGGTCTGTCCGCGGCCCAGAATCAGGGCGTGGACATCGTGAGTACCTTCATAGGTATTCACCGCCTCCAGGTTCATCACGTGGCGGATGACATGGTATTCGTCGGCGATACCATTGCCGCCGTGCATGTCACGGGCTACCCGTGCGATGTCCAGGGCCTTGCCGCAGTTGTTGCGCTTGAGCATGGAGATGGCGTCTGTCGAGTAGGTGCCGGCGTCTATCATACGGCCCAGTTGCAAGGCGCCCTGAAGGCCCAGGGTGATCTCGGTCTGCATATCCGCCAGCTTCTTCTGGATCAGCTGGTTGGCTGCCAGAGGCTTGCCAAACTGCTTGCGCTCGAGCGTGTAATTGAGGGCCGTATGCCAGCAGAACTCGGCAGCGCCCATGGAGCCCCAACTGATGCCGAAACGGGCCTTGTTCAGGCAACTGAAAGGACCTTTCAGACCTTCCACGTCGAGCTTGTTCTCGTCCGGGACAAAGACTTCGTCCATAAAGATGGACCCGGTCTCGGAAGCCCGCAGGGAAAACTTGCCCTCAATCTTCGGCGTGTCCAGGCCCTTGGCACCTTCGCGTTCGATCACGAAACCGGTGATTTTGCCCTCGAGCTTGGCCCAGACCACACAAACATCGGCAATGGGCGAGTTGGTGATCCAGGTTTTGGAGCCACTGACCAGATAGCCGCCGTCGACTTTCTTGGCACGGGTTTCCATGTTGCCCGGGTCAGACCCATGGTTGGGCTCGGTCAGGCCAAAGCAGCCCACTTTTTCGCCGGATGCCAGTTGGGGCAGGATGCGTTTTTTCAGGGCTTCCTGGCCAAAGGCGTGAATCGGGTGAATAACCAGTGACGACTGGACACTCAGGGCTGAACGATAGGCGCTATCAACCCGTTCCACTTCGCGTGCAATCAGGCCGTAGCACACGTGGTTCAGGCCGGGGCCGCCGTATTCTTCCGGCAGGGTAGCGCCGAGCATGCCCAGATCGCCCATGTCGGTAAAAATGGAACGGTCGAACTTCTCATGCCGGTTCGCTTCGGTAATGCCGGGCATCAGGCGCTGATCGCAGAACGAACGGATACTGTCACGTACCTGACGCTCGGTTTCATCCAGTTGCTTGTCGAACTGCAGCAGGTCATCCCAGGGTGCGGAAGCCATTGTGTGTCTCCTCAGAAAATTAGTCGGTTGTTCGTTCAATCACAGCGGCAATGCCTTGGCCAACGCCAATGCACATGCTGATCAATGCGTAACGTCCGCCACTGCGTTCAAGCTGGCGGGTGGCGGTCAATGCAATCCGTGCACCGGACGCCCCAAGGGGGTGACCAACCGCAATGGCGCCACCGTTGGGGTTCAGCCTGGAATCGGTCGGGTCGATGCCCAGTTTGTGGGTGCAGCCAAGAACCTGGGCCGCAAAGGCTTCGTTGATCTCGATGACGTCCATATCGTTGATGCCGAGGCCCGCGCGGGCGAGGGCCTTCTCGCTGGCGGGTACCGGGCCGTAGCCCATAACCTGTGGCGGAACACCGGCAATCGCTGCGGATACAATACGGGCCCGGGGCTGAATACCGGCCTTTTCGCCGGCTTTGCGAGAGCCGATGATCAGGGCGGCGGCGCCATCGTTGATGCCCGAGGCGTTGCCGGCAGTCACCACGCCTCCTTCGAACAGTGGGCGCAGGCCGGCCAGTGCCTCGTGGGTGGACTGAGGCCGCGGATGCTCATCGCTGTTCACGCTGACGGGTGGTTTTTTCCGGCCCTGAGGCACGTCAATGGGCATAATCTCTTCATTATAGAAGCCATCTTTCAGTGCGGCGTCGTATCGGGCCTGGCTCTGAGCGGCAAACTGATCCACGGTGTCCCGGCTGAGGTTGAGCTCCCTGGCAATGTTGTCGGCGGTTTCGGGCATGGTGTCGGCACCGAAGTCGGCCTCAATGCGAGGGTTGGGGAAGCGGGCCCCGATGGTACTGTCAAAGGCACGAAAGTCGCGGCTGAACGGGCTTTCGCTCTTGGCCATCACAAACGGTGCCCGGCTCATGCTTTCAGCGCCACCGGCGACAAACAGCTCGCCCTCATCGCAGCGAACCGCCCTGGCGGCGTCGATGATGGCTGCCAGACCAGAGCCACACAGGCGGTTAACGGTCAGGCCGCCGGTTTCAACAGGAAGGCCGGCCAACAGCCCGGCATGGCGGGCCAGGTTACGGGCGTCCTCGCCGGCCTGGTTGGTGCAACCGGCAATAACGTCTTCGTAGGCCTCAAGGGCAAAGGCGTTGCGCTCAACCAGCGCTTTGATAACGCTGGCCAGAAGGTTGTCAGGGCGAACCCTGGCCAATGCGCCGGCGTGTCGACCGAAGGGTGTTCGTAGCCCATCGTAGATGAAAGCGCTCATGGCATCTCCCATTTGATCAGACATGGTTCCCATTGTGATCTTCCATTTGTAAGGAGGGAAGGGGTGGGCTTGTCATGTCATTAGTGTTGATATAGTTTCGTATAGCGGAACTAAGTTTTGTATATTGACTGTTGAAGACTAATCCGGGTCTGTTTGAAATGCAACCGATACCACCAACCGAGGTCAGTAATCTGCGATGAGCCGTTTCCTGGTTCCTGCTGCGGTTATTCTGGAACTTTTGGCGCTTTGCCTTTCCAGCCTAAAGGTCAGTGCCTTTGCGGGTGTGTTGTTTGTGCTTTATTTCACGCTGGCGCTGAGGCGGCTGCAATCGTATTCCCGTTACCTGTTCCTGATCTCGCTGGTTGTGATCGGTTATCTGGGGTTTGTCCGGCAACTGGCCGCCGACGATCTGATTCGTGCCGCGTCCAACGCTGCCTTTTATGCAGCGTTCCTGGGAAGCCTGGGGATGATGCAATGCCTGGTTCGACGGCTTGAGGTGCTGCAGCGTATACACGACGTGTTGCTGGGTGGTCGCCCGGCGTTGCTGTACCCGAAATACGCGGTAGTGAGTTGTGGCATTGCATCAGTGCTGAGCTTCGGCGTGATGAACCTGCTGTGCGGCACGTTGTCGGATACCCTGCGGCAGCGGGGTATTACCGGGGCTTCGCGGGTGCGCTGGTTGCGCAGTGTGCTGATCAGTACATTGCGAGGATTTGCACTGGTGCCGCTGGTAGCACCAACCAGTGTTGCGGTCGCCATTATTACCCGTGAAGTCCCCTCCCTGAGCTGGTCGGGCCTGCTGCCCTATGGCATTGGCAGCGCGGTGTTGCTGGTTCTGGTGGGATGGGGGTTGGAGCACAAGCGTTTTCGTCGGGTCAGCGGTGAGCGCGAACCGCTGGAAACCTGGCCGGCCGGAAGCGGGCGGCTGTTGCTGCTGGTATTGATCATCTTTACGGCGATGGGCCTGCTGGTGCAGTTAACGGAACTGAAAGTGTCAGTGGCCGCCATGCTGACGGTGCCAGTGGTCACCCTTCTTTATATGTTCTGGCACGATCGCTCGCCAGCTATGGCGGTACGGGAAGCCACCGACAATATGCTCGGTATGAGCAACGAAATGTCTATCTTCGCAGGCTCCGCCGGGTTGGGTGTGGCGTTGGTCTCGGTGATTCCGGCGGATGCCCTGGCAGGCATGGCGACTGGTGAGCTGGGCGTATTTTTACTGGCAGTGGGGGGGTTATTGATGATGCCGATGCTCTCAGCCATCGGCATCATCCCGATTACTGTGCTGAGTGTTCAGGCGGGGTTGATGCCGCAATTGGTCGCCGAGGGTGTGAACCCCCTGCCGATTGCGGTCGCCCTGGTGATTGGATTCTCCCTCGCCATGATGCTGTCGCCGTTCGGCCCGGCTGTTATGCTGCTGTCACGATTCGGGCAGGTGTCACGCTGGGTGGTGGCGTTTGGCTGGAACGGCGCTTTTGTCCTGCTCTCCATTCCGTTGTTATTGCTGATGCTGTGGGGGATATTTGTGGTGGCGCCGGCCGCAGGCTGACCGGCGCGAATGTATAGGGTTTCAATAGCCTCGGCTGGGGTCCACGATACCGGAAATCGGCTGACCGTTATGGTGTGCCTGGATCTTACCGGTGATCTGCTCAAGGGTGGCATCCCTCAGGGTGCGCGCCGAGATATGTGGCGTAATGGTGATCTCCGGTCGCTGCCAGAAGGGGTGATCCGCGGGCAGGGGTTCCTGGCGAAACACATCCAGGGACGCCCGGGCGACATGGCCGTCTTCGATGGCTTTGATCAGGTCCTCTTCCACCAGGTGTTCTCCCCGGCCCACGTTGATCACTACGGCATTGGGCATGAGTTGGCTGAGGTGCCGGTGATTGAGGATGCCCCGGGTTTCTTCGGTCAGCGGCAGAGTGTTCACCAGAACCCTGGTTGATTGCAGGAAATCGGTCAGGTTTTCGGTACCGGAAAAGGTCGAGACGCCGTCCAGGTCGTGCTTGCTGCGGGCCCAGCCGTTGACCCGGTAATCCAGGCCGGCGAGGGTGCGCGCCACCCGCTTGCCAATATGGCCAAGGCCCATGACGCCTACGGGCCACTCACTGCGCTTGATCGGGCGATGGATTTTCCAGATACCCTGGCGTTGCTGCTCGCGGTAGGTTTCCATGCCCCGGCTGGCTTCCAGTAGCTGATGCAACACGTATTCCGCCATTTGCGCGGACATGCCGGCATCTTCCAGGCGCACGATGGGCAATTGAGGCGGCAGATGGGGCACGGCCAGCAACCCATCGATTCCCGCGCCCAGGTTAAACACGGCTTTAAGCTTTTTCTCGCGCTCAAACAGTTGTTCCGGTGGTTGCCAGACAATGGCGTAATCGGCATCCACCGCCGGGCCGTTGGCGTCCCATACGTGAACCTCGGCTTCCGGAAGCAGCTCCTTTATGGGAACGGTCCAGCGCTCCGGTTTGGGGTCTCCTGCTACAAATAGAACTTTCATGTGCTCTCCGGGGTTGTCATCGGCTTCTAATTCAGTTACCAAGTTTCACATTGCAGAATAATATACCGCAAACTATCCGTAAACCTGGGGGCTTGTGTCGCGATATTGGAAGAGAATTGAAACATAAAGGAAGAGTGTTTCATATTTGGCACGACTTTTGATAATGGTTTCTGGTACTTGATATCTGCAGCGATTAAAATACCGCATCTTTTCTTACTATCCGAGCATAGCCCCGGTAGCCCGGGCACAGCGGATCAGGCGCAGCTGTTGGAGGACGCCCGTTTATGACAAAAGCACAAGCCACCCCGCCGGAACTCCTGGCAGCATCCGGTGATGGTGAACCGGTAAAGCCTGAGAAAGATCGCAAGTTTGTAGAGGCACTTTCCCGTGGCCTGGATGTGCTTCGCGCCTTTAGCCAGGGCTCGGTGATTCTGGGCAATCAGGACATCGCGCGCCTGACCGGGCTGCCGAAACCCACCGTTTCGCGTATGACCTACACCCTGACCAAGCTGGGTTACCTCAGTTATAACGCCCAGTTGGAAAAGTACCAGCTCAGCTCCGGTGTCTTGGCTCTTGGTTACGCCTACGTTTCCAACCTTAAAGTGCGCCAGCTGGCGAAGCCTTACATGGACGAGTTTGCCCGTCAGACCAACATGTCCGTAGGCCTGACTTGCCGCGATCGTCTGCACATGATCTATGTGGAAAATCGTCTGCCGCCGGAAGCATCGCTGTTGCGTATGGACATCGGTCTGAAGCTGCCCATGGCCACCACATCGGCCGGGCGAGCCTACTACTGTGCCATTTCGGATAAAGGCCGCAAGGTGATTACTGACGCCATGGAAGCCAAATATGGCGACGCCTGGCCGGAGAAGCAGGAGGGCCTTGAACGCTCGATGGAAGACTACAAAAAGTATGGCTTCTGCCTGTCGCTCGGCGAGTGGGATCGCAACATCAACTCTGCGGGTGTGCCCATTCACCTGCAGGACGGCACCATTATGGCGCTGACTTGTGCGGCGCCTTCCTATCTGATTTCCGGGGAAAAGCTGCGGGAATCCATTGCTCACCAACTGGCGATGCTGGCCAGCGATATTGAATCGCTTGGTGTTTGATTTTGCGGGCTAACTGATAAATCGTGGGCCCGGACGGGGATCTCTCTCCGAAACCGTGCGGAGCCATGGATGGCGGAGCCGAGCGTACAGGGATGTATTTACAGCGTGTTTCGGAGAGAGATCCCCGTCCGGGCCTTCCCCGAGCCGATTTTCTCGAAAAACCCCAGAATTCGTTCTGGGGTTTTTTTATGCCTGCATTTTAGTTCATGGTTGAAACCTGCCTAAAACTTGTATTAAATCGTGACTATGTTTCGCTTGTTAAAACTACATTCCATATATGGCGAGGAGATATTATGTCTGAGGTCGTGACTTATAACCGGGAAGGCTCCATTGGCGTGATCACCGTGAACTATCCGCCGGTGAACGCCCTCAGCCATGCGGTTCGTTCCGGCCTGGTGGCTGCACTGGAGCAGGGCCAGAAAGACGCCGACGCCAAGGTACTGTTGCTGGTGTGCGAAGGCCGCACTTTTATTGCCGGGGCCGACATTCGCGAATTCGGCAAACCCATGCAGGAGCCCGGCCTGTCTGCTGTGATCGAACAGTATGAGAACGGCGACAAGCCGGTTGTCGCGGCTATTCACGGCACTGCGCTGGGCGGAGGCCTGGAAACCGCTTTGGGTTGCCATTACCGGGTGGCTTTGAGCAGTGCCAAGGTGGGGTTGCCGGAAGTGAAGCTGGGCCTGTTGCCGGGGGCAGGTGGTACCCAGCGTCTGCCGCGTTTGACGGGCGCCCAGAAGGCCCTGGAAATGATTACCACCGGCGAGTTCGTGGGCGCTAACGATGCTCTGACACTGGGCATTGTTGATGCGGTCGAGGACGGCAGTGATATCAAGGCTGCGGGTCTGGCCTACGCACAGAAAATTGCGGACGAAGGCAAACCGGTCCGTCGCGTACGGGATCTGACCGATAAACTCGAGGCCGACAAGGGTAGCGAGGTGTTTGAACAGTTCCGCGCTGGCCTGCAGAAGAAAGCGCGGGGCCAGTTTTCCCCGTTCAAGTGCGTGGATGCGGTGGAAGCCGCCTTCAGCCTGCCCTTTGAAGACGGCATGAAGCGTGAGCGTGAACTGTTTATGGAGTGCATGGAGTCCCCGCAGCGTGCGGGCCTGATTCATGCCTTCTTTGCCGAGCGGGAAGTCTCCAAAGTGAAAGGTCTTCCCAAGGAAACACCTGTTCGTGACATCCATAAAGTGGGCGTTATAGGCGCCGGCACCATGGGCGGCGGCATTGCCATGAACTTCGCCAACGCCGGGATACCCGTGACCATCGCCGAGGTCAAGCAGGAGGCGCTGGACAAGGGTCTGGCGGTGATTCGCCGAAACTACGAGAGCACCGCGAAGAAAGGCCGTATCACCCAGGCCCAGGTTGAGGAACGCATGAGCCTGATCAGCGGCACCCTGACCTATGACGATTTCAGCGACGTGGATCTGGTGATCGAGGCGGTGTTTGAAAGCATGGACCTGAAGAAGAAGATCTTCGGTCAGTTGGACGACGCCTGCAAACCGGGTGCGATTCTGGCGTCCAACACCTCCACCCTCAGTATTGATGACATTGCGGCGGCGACGAAACGTCCGCAGGACGTGATTGGCCTGCATTTCTTCAGCCCCGCCAACGTGATGAAGCTGCTGGAAATTGTGCGCGGCGAAAAAACCTCTGATGAGGTCAAGGCCACCGCCATGGCGTTGGCGAAGAAGATTCGCAAGGTCGGGGTCATGGTGGGCAACTGCTATGGCTTCGTCGGCAATCGCATGCTGCACAAGCGGGGTGCTGAGGCCATGGCGCTGGTCAACGAAGGTGCGAGCCCGCAACAGGTGGACAAGGTACTGACCGACCTGGGCTTCCCCATGGGGCAGTTTGCGATGTCGGACCTGGCCGGTATCGATATTGGCTACAGCATCCGTCAGGAGCGTCGCAAGGCAGGTGAAGATGTGCCAGCGAGCTGGATGGATAAGCTGGCGGAGCAGGGTCGCCTTGGCCAGAAGACCCAGGCGGGCGTGTACCGATACGAAGAGGGTAATCGCAAGCCGATTCCCGATCCGGAGGTGGACCGGGTTATTGCCGAGTTCCGTCAGGAGCAGGGTATCAAGTCCCGCGAGATCACCGACCAGGAGATTCTGGAGCGGTGCATGTACGTGATGGTCAATGAGGGTGCCAAGATTCTGGAAGAGGGCATCGCGGACCGGTCCCTGGATATCGACATTACCTGGATCTACGGCTACGGCTTTCCGGCCTATCGGGGTGGGCCGATGTTCTGGGCGGACCAGATTGGCCTGGACGTCATTCTTGGCACTATTGAGCAGTTCTATGATGACCTGGGGGGCGAGCAGTGGAAGCCAGCAGCCCTGTTGCAAAAACTGGTCAGTGAAGGGCGCAAGTTTTCGGACCTTTAAAAGCCTGGCCTGCTGGTGTGGTGGCTGGTCCCGAGGTTTGAGCCACCTACACGTTTACGAAGGAGTTTGTTATGTCTGATGCCGTTATTGTTTCCACTGCCCGTACCGGTCTTGGTAAATCCTACCGTGGCGCACTGAACAACACCCACAGCGTGGACCTGGCTGGTCACGTTATTCAGCAAGCTGTTGAGCGTGCGGGTATTGATCCGTCCATTGTTGAAGATGTCATCCTCGGCGCCACGTTCCATGAAGGCGCCCAGGGCAAGAACATCGCTCGGCTGGCGGCGATTCGTGCCGGTCTGCCGGTGACGACGGCAGGGCTTTCGATCAACCGTTTCTGTAGTTCCGGCCTTCAGTCCATCGCCATTGCCGCCCAGCGGGTGGTGTCGGAGAAGGTGCCGGCCATGGTGGCGGGTGGCGTCGAATCCATTTCCATGGTGCAGAACGAGAAGCTCAACAGCTTCCACGCTACCAACGATTGGCTGATGAAGAACAAGCCCGAGCTGTATCTGGCGATGATTGAGACCGCCGACATTGTCGCGCAGCGCTATGGCGTTAGCCGTGAGTCTCAGGATGAGTACGCGTTGATCTCCCAGCAGCGCACCGCCGCAGCTCAGGAAGCGGGTCGGTTTGACGATGAAATCGTGCCCTTTGACGCCACTATGATGGTGAAGGACAAGGAGACGGGTGATGTCAGTTATAAGGACGTCACCCTGACCCGTGACGAGTGCAACCGCCCCAACACCACGCTGGAGGGTCTGCAAGGCCTGAATCCGGTGCGCGGAGACAACCAGTTCGTGACCGCCGGTAACGCGTCCCAGCTGTCTGACGGTGCGTCCGTGTGTACGGTGATGAACAGCACCTACGCCGAGAAGAACAACATCGAGCCCATGGGTATTTTCCGCGGCTTCGCGGTGGCGGGCTGTGAGCCGGATGAGATGGGTATTGGCCCTGTTTTCGCGATTCCACGCCTGTTGGAGCGGAATGGCCTGAAGATGGACGATATCGACCTGTGGGAATTGAACGAAGCCTTCGCGTCGCAGGTAGTTTACTGCCGTGATCGCCTGGGCATTCCCATGGAAAAGCTGAACGTCAACGGCGGCTCTATCTCCATTGGCCATCCCTACGGTGTCACGGGCTCTCGTTTGGCCGGTCATGCCCTGATCGAAGGTAAGCGCCGTGGTGCCAAGTATGTGGTCGTAACTATGTGCATTGGCGGTGGCCAGGGCGCGGCTGGTCTTTTCGAGGTGGTGTAAACAGAATGGACAGAAAAGCCAAAGCCGTCGTCTGCCGCGAATGGGGCCAACCCGTTCAGGTGGAAACCATTACCGTGGAAGGTCCGAGGCGGGACGAAATCACCATCAGGATCGGAGCCTGTGGCGTTTGCCATAGTGACCAGTCCGCCACCACCGGCAAAATTCCCTACCCCGCGCCCCTGGTGCTCGGTCACGAAGCCGCCGGTGTTGTTATTGAAGTGGGCGAGGGTGTCACCGCCTTCAAGGAAGGCGACCACGTGGTCAGTTCCTTTATTTCCATGTGCGGCAAATGCCGTCAGTGTGTTCGTGGCCGCCCGGTGCTCTGTGAAAACGCCCGGAAAGCAATGTTTACCCTGCCCGATGGCACTGTTCGCACCAAAGGCGCGGATGGTGAGGATCTCAACGTGTTCGGCGCCTGCGGCGTGATGGCGGAATATGCCACCATGCACGTGGACAACTGCGTCAAAGTGGATGAATCCGTGCCCATGCAGAACGCCGCTCTGGTGGGCTGCGCGGTGATGACCGGCGTTGGTGCCGTGTTCAACACCGCCAACGTTGAACCGGGGTCCCGCACGGCGGTATTCGGTATAGGCGGCGTGGGGCTGAACGCCATTCAGGGCTGCGTCACCGCCGGCGCGGAAATGATCGTGGCAGTGGACAACAACGAGAAAAAGCTGGAAATGGCCCGTGAGTTCGGTGCCACGCACACCGTCAATATCAGCGAGGTGGAGGACGGCGCCAAAGCCGTGAAAAAACTCACGGGCGGCGTGGACTACGCCTTCGAATGCGTGGGCGCCGGCGCAGTGGTTGAACAGGCCTACAAATGCCTGGGTCGGGGTGGTACCGCCGTGGTGGTGGGCGTTTCAGACCCAAAGGATAGAACTTCTATCACCACATTGACGCTTCCAGCCGACGAGAAAACCCTCAAGGGCAGCTGGCTGGGCTCCGCACGTCCACAATACGATTTCCCACGTATCCTGGGGCTCTACAAAGCGGGCAAACTCAAACTCGACGAACTTGTCACCCGCACTTACCACATTGATGACGCACCCCAGGCCTTCGATGATATGTTGGCTGGCAAGAACGCCCGTGGCGTGATCGTGTTCGACTGATTCAGGAGCAGAACCATGAATGATCTCAGCAAAAACTACATCAACGGCCAATGGCAGAACTGGAATGGAGAGACCATTGATGTTCACGAAGCGGCCACTGGCGACGTGATTGCCAAGGTTCCCGCCTCCGGTCGCGAGGAAATGGAAAAGGCCATCGCTGCTGCCAGCACTGCTTTCGAAAGCTGGTCGGAAAGCACACTGGAAAAGCGATTGCACGTGTTGGAGCAATTGCATGCCGGCCTGAAAGAACGGGCGGGTGAGATAGCCGAAACCGTGTGCAGGGAAGTGGGGATGCCTATCAAACTGGCCACCGGTATTCAGGCGGGGCTGCCGGCCACCATCACCAAAAGCTACCTGAAAATGCTGCCGGAATTCACCTTTGCCGAACAGGTCGGCAACTCCGAGGTACAGTATACGCCGGTGGGTGTCGTGGGATGCATCACCCCCTGGAACTACCCTCTGCACCAGGTCATCCTCAAGGTGGTTCCGGCCATTGCCGCCGGTTGCACGGTGGTGCTCAAGCCGTCTGAAATCGCCCCCCAAAGTGCCTATATCCTGGCGGATATTCTGGACCAGACAGACCTGCCCAAGGGTGTTTTCAACCTGGTCTGCGGCGAAGGCCACACCGTGGGCGACACCCTGATCAAACATCCGGACGTCAACATGGTGTCGTTCACCGGTTCCACCCGCACAGGCAGCCTGATTGCCCACGCTGCTGCCGATGACTTCAAGCGCTTTGCCCTGGAGATGGGCGGCAAGTCCGCCTCGGTTATCCTGTCGGATGCTGACCTGGCGAAAGCGGTCAAGGGAACTGTTAACAACTGCCTGCTGAACTCAGGCCAGACCTGCACCGCGCTGACCCGCATGCTGGTGCCGGCCCAGAAGCATGACGAAGCCTGCGAACTGGCCGCTAATGCGGTGGCGAAAATGACGCCGGGCAATCCGCTGGAAGAAACCACACGCCTGGGCCCGCTGGCTTCGGCCCAGCAGCGGGACAAAGTCATCGACTTTATCAACATCGGTATCAAAGAAGGCGCCACCCTGATTGCCGGCGGCCCGGAAGCTCCGGAAGGCTGCGACAAGGGCTACTTCGTCAAGGCCACGGTGTTCGGCAACGTCAAACCTGACAGCCGCATTGCCCAGGAGGAAATTTTCGGCCCTGTGTTGTGCGTGATTCCTTATGAGGACGAAGCCGAGGCCATCGAGATCGCCAATGGCACGGCCTATGGCCTGTCCGGAGCTGTCTGGTCGGCCGATGACGCCCACGCGAAAAAAGTGGCAGGCAAACTGCGCACCGGTCAGGTGTTCGTCAACGGCGGGGACTTCAACCCGTTGGCGCCGTTTGGCGGCTTCGGCCACTCCGGTATCGGGCGTGAGTTTGGTAAGTGGGGATTGGAGGAGTTTCTGGAGGTGCGTTCGTTACAGCTCTAATGGCAATTGGATTGAAGCCAGGTCGGTCACGGGGTGGGGGTACCTTTTCTGCCGGGAAAAAGATGTTTGAGCGAAGCGAGTTATTTTTCCCAGAAGAAAAGGTACCCCCGCCTCGGGGCCAGCCACCATTCGTCAGGCCGTTCCGCCAAGCATTACACGAACAGCGGTACAGGCGTCCTCCAGCTCCTCTTCACGAGGTTCGCGACCGTTGATGATGTCGCTGTACAGGCAGGATTCGGCCAGGCGCACCATGAAGTAGGACAGGCTGTTCACGTTCAGGGGTGGATTAATATGTCCGCCCGCAATCTGATCCCGAAGGGTGCGGGTGTTGGCCTCAACAGTACGGCTGTGAAGCGTGGACTGGGATGACGTCAGGATTTTGAGTGCGTACTCCGGGTCTTCGCGGATAAACCGCCGCAAAGGTTCAGAGTGCAACAGGGTGGAGTTAATGTGACGGTATACCCCGACGACAAAGTCGACGCCGTTCCCCGGTGTTGCGTTCAGCGCTTCCAGCCTCAGGGGTTCGTAGAGTGACCAGAGCACTTCCCCCAGCAGTAAATCCTTGTTGCCAACCCAGCGAAACAGGGTGGCCCTGCCAATATTCAATTCTGCAGACAGCGATGCCAGATGAATTCGTTCACCTTTCAGCCACATTCTCCGTGCACGCCGGAAGGCATCTGCTGGTGTCGCCCTTGTTGTTGTTTTTTCTGTCACTGCAACCTCGTATCGGTACTCGATTTCATTCTAACGACAAAATAGGAAGCCCGCTATGAAGACCAGAATCACCGAATTGTTTGGTATCCGTCACCCGATTATCCAGGGTGGTATGCATCACGTGGGTTATGCAGAGCTGGCAGCAGCCGTCTCCAACGCCGGTGGTCTTGGTATAATCACCGGGCTGACCCAGCCTACCCCGGAAGACCTGTCTCGGGAAATTGCACGTTGTGCTGAGATGACCGACCAGCCTTTCGGAGTAAACCTGACCTTCCTGCCATCCTTCAAGGCGCCCCCCTATCCGGACTATATCCAGGCCATTGTCGACGGTGGCGTCAAGGTGGTGGAAACCGCCGGGCGCAGTCCCGAGCAATACATGCCGCAGCTCAAGGCCGCGGGTATCAAGGTTATCCATAAATGCACCTCGGTGCGCCATGCCCTGAAGGCCGAAAAAATTGGTTGCGATGCGGTCAGTGTGGACGGCTTCGAATGTGGCGGCCACCCGGGCGAGGATGACATTCCCAACTTTATCCTGCTGCCCCGCGCTGCGGAAGAACTCACCATTCCATTTGTTGCGTCAGGTGGTATGGCGGACGGTCGCAGCCTGGTAGCCGCGATGGCACTGGGTGCAGAGGGCATGAACATGGGTACCCGTTTTCTGGCCACCACAGACGCCCCCATCCACAATAACGTCAAGCAGGCCATTGTCGAAGCGGACGAACTCCAGACCCGCCTCATTATGCGGAACCTCCGTAACACCGAGCGGGTAATGAACAACGCTGCCGTGGAAGAAATCATCCGCATCGAGCACGCGAAAGCCGGCACCGAAACCATTGATGACATTCGCCATCTGGTCACCGGTGTGAAAGGCAGATTGGTGCTTCAGGAAGGTAAGATGGATGAGGCCGCCTGGAGCTGTGGCATGGTGGCGGGACTGATTCACGACATTCCCAGTTGTGAGGAACTGATTGGCCGCATTATGGATGAAGCAGACAATATTATCCGTCAACGCCTGCTGGGCAGCCTGGAGGCCTGATATCGGCGTGATACATTTGTGAACTTTTGGCTCTACACTGGTATCAACTAACGGTAATTTGCGAGCTTCCAGAGCCAGTAACTTATGACACGAAACGTACTGATTGTTGAGGATAACCCGGGTATCGGGGAGCTGGTGCGAATGCACGTGGCGGACCTTGGCATGAATGCTGTTCTCTGTGACCGGGGCGATACCGGGCTGGAGCGTTTTCGCGAAGGGGACATCGACCTGGTGGTGCTTGATCTGATGTTGCCTGGAATGGACGGTCTCTCGGTGTGTCGGGAGATTCGCTCCGGCCCCGGGTATGTGCCGGTGCTGATGCTGACAGCGAAAAGCACGGAGCTGGATCGTGTACTGGGCTTGGAGATGGGGGCGGACGATTACCTCACCAAACCCTTCAGCGTGGCCGAGCTGTCGGCACGGGTGAAAGCCCTGTTCCGGCGGGTGGACGCCATGTCGAGTTCGTCAGGCGAAACGTCCGGGCCCGAAGAGTTGGGTGAATTGGACACTGAAGGTTTGCGTATCGATCCGGCCAGGCGCCGAGTGTTCGTATGGGAACAGGAGGTGGAACTGACGGCCCGCGAGTTCGACCTGCTCTGGCACTTTGCCAGCCACCCGGGACGAGTCTTCAGCCGGGTTCAGCTGCTGGACAAGGTCTGGGGATACAACCACGAAGGGTACGAGCATACCGTCAATACCCACATTAACCGTCTGCGCGGCAAGATTGAGCAAGACCCGGCGCGCCCGGAGTTTATCGAAACCGTCTGGGGGGTGGGCTATCGCTTCCGGGACTGAACCATGCTGAAGACACTCTACACCCGGCTGACGTTAGGTCTTTTCCTGCTCCTGCTGGCCGTTGGTCTGCTGTACACCTTTTTCAGCTTGTATTCCCTGCGGGAGTACAACGCGTCTGTTAATCAGGAGTTGCACCGGGATCTGGCGAAAGACCTGGTGGCAGACAGGAATCTGGTCAGTGAAGGGGAACTCGACCGCGGCGCCCTGAAAGAACTCTTTGCGCTGTACATGACCATCAATCCCAGCATTGAAATCTACCTGCTGGATTTGGACGGCACCATTCTCTCTTACTCCGCTGATCCGGCGAAGATCAAACGCAAGCAGGTCTCGCTCGAACCCATCCGCCGCCTGATGAACGATATGGACAGCTACCCGGTACTGGGCGACGACCCCCGCAGCCATGACCGGCAGAAAGTCTTTTCCGTAACGCCGGTGCCGTCGGTTGAAAACCCTGAAGGGTATCTCTATGTGGTGCTGCGCGGCGAGGAATACGATGCTGCGGAAACCATGGCCCGGGGTGGCCAGTTGGTGGAGTTGAGCGCCTGGGCTCTGATTATCAGTCTGGCGGTGGTGATGATTGCGGGGCTGGCGGTCTTCCGGCTGCTGACACGCCGGCTGACCTTGCTGACCCGGCTGGTGGAAGATTTCGAGCACAGTGACATGAGTCGACAGGCCCTACAGAGCACCTGGCGGGGCCGGCGGCCAGTGGTGCGCGACGAAATTGACTACCTGGGTGCCACCTTTGATGACATGGCCAGCCGCATTGCGTCCCAGATCGAATTGCTGACGGAAAAAGACGCCCAGCGCCGGCAACTGGTGGCCCAGGTGTCCCATGACCTGCGTACGCCGCTGGCCTCGATGCAGGGCTATATCGAAAGCCTCAAGCTCAGGCGTGACCGGCTGACCGCGGAAGAGCAGGACCGCTTTCTCGACATTGCCCTCAAGGAGGGCCGACGCTTGAGCCGTCTGGTGGACGAGCTGTTTGAGCTTGCTGCTCTCGAGGCCCGGGAAAAGCAGCCCGTGCCGGAACCCTTTCCGCTGGCGGAGTTGGTGCACGATGTGGTCCAGAAACATGGACAGGAAGCCAGCACCCGGCAGTTGGAACTTGTGGTGGATGGCGACCCGGACCTCCCCCTGGCGTACGCGGACCTGGCCATGACCGAGCGGGTACTGGACAACCTGATCGGCAATGCCATTGCCTACAGTCCCTCAGAGAGCCGCATTGAAGTGGTGTTCGGGCAGGCGGATGGGCTGCCGCAGGTCTGTGTGCACGACAGTGGCCCCGGTATTCCGGAGGAGGACCTGCCCCACATTTTCGATCCTTTCTACCGGGGTGAATCGTCCGGCGGTTCCGGCCACGCCGGCCTGGGGCTGGCTATCGCCCGTAGGATCATGAGTCTTCAGGGCGGTGATATCTGCGTTGAGAACCTGAGCTCCGGCGGGGCATCCTTCTGCATACGCTTACCGGTAGGGCCACCCGAATAGGCTGCCTGCATCCATAGTGATCTCTCCGGCGTTATACAAACGTAATAAACTGGAGAAAGTGATGTGATGAATCCCGTGCAAACTGGTCTCAGTATTCAAAAGGCAAGAGGTTAAGGTTATGAAACGGTATCTGTTACTGACGTCTATTGCGGCAGCGTTCGCATTGACCGGTTTCCAGGTTGGCGCCTCCAAAGGGACGGAATCACAATACGCCCCGGATGACCCAGGCCTGGCGGTTGCTACGTTCGCTGGTGGCTGTTTCTGGTGCGTGGAAGCGGCGTATGAAGAGAAAGTACCCGGCGTTGTTGAGGCGGTGTCTGGTTATAGTGGCGGCGACGAGAAGAACCCGAACTATAAACAGGTAGCTGGTGGCCGCACAGGCCATACCGAGGCGGTCCAGGTGTACTACGACCCTGACGCGATCACCTACGAAGGCCTGCTCCAGGCTCTGTGGCGTACGGCCAACCCGACCGACGTGAAAGGCCAGTATGTGGACCGGGGCAAACAGTACCGGCCGGCGATTTTCTATCACAACGACGCCCAGAAGCGCGCCGCCGAAGCCTCGATAAAGGCACTGGAAGAATCCGGCCGTTACGATCATCCGGTCAAGATTGAAGTGGTGCCTTTCGAAGCGTTCTACGATGCCGAGGAATACCATCAGGATTACTACAAGAAGAACCCGGTGCGCTACCAGTTCTACACCTTCAACTCCGGCCGCTACCAGTTTATCGAGAAAGTCTGGGGTGATGACGAGAAAGTGGACTATGCGCAGTATCGCCCCGAGAACAACGGTGGTTCCGCACAGGCCACTGTTAACAAAGCATCTGAGGGCAACACCGGCATGAACCTCAGCCGGGTTGAGGCATTCAATCCGGACACGTTCACCAAGCCTGACGACAAAACACTCAAGGCACGGTTGACCGAGACGCAGTACGAAATCACCCAGGAGGATGGCACCGAGCCTGCCTATCGTAATGAGTATTACGATGAAAAACGGGCCGGTATCTACGTGGACATTGTGTCCGGCGAGCCGCTGTTCTCTTCCCGTGACAAGTATAAGTCCAACACTGGCTGGCCCAGCTTTACCAAGCCGATCAGCCCGGACATGGTGGTGGAGAAAGAGGACAACAGCTTCTTCATGACCCGTACGGAGATCCGTAGCCGCTATGCGGATTCCCACCTCGGGCATGTGTTCAACGACGGCCCGGCGCCAACGGGGCTGCGCTACTGCATGAACTCGGCCGCGCTCCGGTTCATCCCGTTGGAGAACATGGAGAAGGAAGGTTATGGCGCGCTGATCAGTGAAGTGAAAGAAGCCAGCCGTACCGCTTCCAACTAAGACAACCCGTTACAGCCAGAGATCCCCGATGGGGGTCTCTGGCGAAAAGTGATGCTGGACCTGCGCCATCAGCAACTCGGCGCTGGCCAGCGCATCCACCAGGGCATTGTGCGGTGGGTAGTGTGGCAGCCCATACCGCCGCCGGCTGTCTGCCAGCCGAATTGAGATCGGCTGCTGACCCTTCAACTTCTGCCACCAGGAGCGTTTCCGGTTCGGATGCAGGTAAGCCTCAATGGCCATGGTATCCATCACCGGAAAGCGTATGTCCTCCCCGATTCGCCACTTCAGTGCCATGTTCAGGAACGGACGTTCGATATTGCGGTAGTGCACCACCGGTACGCGCCCGGCCATGCTTTCCAGAAATTCGTCCAGTACGTCGGCCAGATCCGGGGCCTTGTCGATATCGGCATGGGTTATGCCATGTATCGTGATAGAGGTCTGGTGTAACGGCAGTTGCGGTTTCACCAGCCAGTGCCGCGAACCACCCAGTTGCACACGGTCAAGGGTAAAGGGCACCACACCGATACTGACGATGGAGTGACTGTCAGGGTCCAGGCCGGTGGTTTCGAAATCCACGGCTACAAACGGGACGTCGCTCAGAGGCGTTTCCGGCGCCACACAACCTGCCTCGTAGAACGTCTTCAGTCGCGGGTCTTTCGTTTGTGTTGCCAGTTCCCGGTACTGTTCGGGCCAGGACAAAGTGTCGATCTGTGCTGCCTTACCATCAGACATTCCGGGTAGCCTGGGGGTTGTAGCGGAATTTGAGGAACTTTTGTGCCTGGCCGACCACCTGAAAAGCGTCTTTCAGGTGACTGCGCTCGAATGGCGAAAGGTCTTCCGGCCGCACATTGTTGTCTGGCTCTCTTCCTGCTTCGATGGAGAGGGCCTGATGTCGAATACGTACTATGGCAATAAACTCGAAGGCATCCCGAAGGTTATCAACGCCATCTTCCGGGATCAGTTTGGTTTGCCCAATGGCCTTGAGCCGGTTGAAGGTATTCTGTGCCCGTGAGCCACAGGCCAGGGCATGCACCCGGATCAGATCCGACACCGGTGCCGTGCCGCGACGCTTCAGGTTGAAGGTTTTGGCCTGCTTGCCGCTTTCCTCCATCACAAACGTACGGAAAAAGCCCAGCGGTGGCGTGCGGTTGAGGGCGTTGCGGGCCAGCATGGCCAGGAAGCGCTGGCTATTGCTCGCTTTATCCGCAATGAAGGTTTTCAACTCTTCGGTATATTCGGTGCGGCCATGGATGCCGTCCAGGTCGAAGAAGATATTGCTATTGAGCAGCGCCTCCGCCTTGGGATTTTCGATCCAGTCGGCGAAGTATTCCTTCCACACCCGCAGCGGTTGTCGCCACTTCTGGTTGGTGGCCATGATATCGCCGGTGCAGTAACTGTAGCCGCACTCTGCCAGGCCATCACTGACGAACTTCGCCAGGGCGAGGAAATACTCGTCGTGCTGGGCCGGATCGAAGCTGTCGTCCAGCACCATGGCGTTGTCCTGGTCGGTGACAACGAGTTGCTCGTCCCGGGCCATGGAGCCGAGTGCCATAAAACAATAAGGCACGGGTGGTGGCCCCAGCTTCTCCTCTCCCAGCTCAAGCAGTCGTTGGCTGAAGGTGCGCCCGATGCCAGCCATGGCACTGCCGATCATATGGGAGTTCGCATCTTCACGGACCATGCGCACAAAGGTGTTGGGCACGTCCTTGCTCAGGCGCTTCAGGCCCTTCACATCCTGCTGATGATAGATGTTACTGACCAGATACAGGCTGCTCTGGGATTCGTGTTTGACGATGTCCGACAGTGCAATCACACCCCGCACCTTGTCACCCTCCATTACCGGCAGGTGGTGCACGTTGTTGTGCAGCATGGTCAGCATGGCCTCGAAAATGAAGGCGTCGGAACGGGTGGTGATCAGCTCTTCCGTCATGATGTCGCTGATGGGTGTTTCCGACGGCAGTGCCTCGCAGAGGGCGCGGGTGCGCAGGTCACGGTCGGTAATGATGCCTGAAAGCCGGGGCTGTTTGCCGCTCTCGTCCATCAGCAAGAGGGCCGACACTCCCCGGTCCGTCATGATTCGGGCGGCCTCCTGAAGGCGCACGGTGTTGGGCGCCATCACGGGCTCGCGGGAAATCAGCCGGGTCACCCGTGCTGTCATCGGTTGATTCGATTTCTCCCGCCGTGAAAGTGCCGACCGAAGACGTGAATGGTCTTCAATTTCGACAAAATCGGTGAAGTTCTCGTCGTTTTCCCACAAATATTGAAATATTTCGTCGGGAATCAGGTAGATCAGGGAGTCTTCAATAGCCTTGGCCGGAAACCGCACGGTTTTGTTCATCAGCAGACCAAACTGACCGAAAATCTCACCTTCGGTAATGCGGTTGTATAGCTCGCCAGAGCGGCGATAAATCTCGACGGCGCCGCTGCGCACATAGTGCAGGTAGGTGTTTCGTTCGCCCAGCGTGAGAATGTCTGTGCCAGCGCGGAAATAGGCGACTTCGATGCTGGAGACGATACGGTCCAGGACATTCTCCGGCATTTCATCAAACGGGGCGTGCTGGGCCAGGTGGTTGCGTATCTCGATCAGCTCTGCCTGCATTGTTCGCTTCCTTTTCGCACCGGTTACGCCTCTGGAATTTATCACGCAATATAGCAGTGGCGCTGTTTTACGGCCATGATGTTGGGCAAGATAGCGTTGGTTTACACACGAGAGGATGGGTTTTGTCTGCTATTCATACACTGGTCCTTGGGGGCATTCGATCCGGCAAAACCGCGCTGGCGGAGCGTATTGCCTGTGACGCCGGTTCACCGGTGGTTTATGTTGCAACGGCGACCGCCGACGATGAAGAAATGACCCGGCGGGTGGCCCGCCACCGGCAGAATCGGCCGCCGGAATGGGGGTTGGCAGAAGAGCCCTTGAAGCTGGCCTCCCTGCTGGATGGTTACGCCAGGGAACCACAGCCCCCCTTGTTGCTGGTGGATTGCATGAGCCTGTGGGTGAGCAACCTGCTGTTTGCCGGCGATGAAGTGTTTGCCCGTGAGCGTACCGCCTTCCTGCGGGTATTGGAGAACTATCCGGGCCAGATCGTGATTGTCAGTAATGAAGTGGGCCTGGGTACCATCGGCATGGACCCGCTCACCCGCCGTTTCTGCGATGAACTGGGTTGGCTCAACCAGGATCTTGCCACCTGTTGCGAGCAGGTGCTGATGAGCGTGGCAGGGCTGCCGCAAACGTTGAAAGGCTGATTATGCGCCGTGCGTTTGCAGGCAACTGAGCAGGCCATGCTCCGAGATGTCCACGCGGATACGGCTGCGGCAGGCGTAGGGAACCGTTAACGCTGAAAAAGAGCGTTCAGTGGGGATACCCATTACCTCCGCCAGGAGCATGCGAATCACGCCGCCATGGCACACCACGAGTACCCGCTTGCCTGCCGCCTGGGTTTGCCAATCCTGCCAGGCGCTGCTGACCCTTTGCCGGAACTCGGTGATAGCCTCACCACCGGGCGGAGGATAACGAACCGGGTCGCTCCAGAAGCGGTTCAGCGCCTCGGGCGTATCGGCCATGATGTTCTCGGAGGTTCTGCCCTCCCAATCACCGAACGCAATCTCCCGCAGCCGTGGCTCCTGGTGCAACGGAATCTGACGTTGCTCCGCCAACTGTTCTGCGAAGAGGCGGCAGCGCAGCAGTGGGGAGGTGATGATCACATCCCACTGGTCATCGTCCCTGATAGCCGCGTTCATCTGCTGCCAGCCGCTGTCGCTCAGTGGATCATCCTTGCTGCCCCGGAACATGGGCCCGCCGGCAGGTTCGCCATGACGGATCAGGTCGAAAAACGCAGTGGTGTTCTGGTTATTGGTCATCCCCGCTTCAGTCCTCGTTCTTGTCGGTCACGCCGGCGTCAGCGAAGCTGGCCATCTGGTTGTGCAGGGCACAGGCACTGCGAAGCAGCGGAACCGCCACCGCAGCGCCGCTGCCTTCACCCAGTCGCATGCCCAGATCCAGCAACGGCCTGGCATTCATGGCGTCCAGCACGGCCTGATGCCCCGGCTCCGCCGAACGATGGGCAAACACAAGCCACTGCCGCAGTTGTGGTTGTTGGCGAACAGCTACTAAGGCGGCAACGGAAACAATGAATCCGTCCACCAGTACGGGAATGCCGCGCGCCGCGCTACCCAGAATGGCGCCTGCCAGCGCAGCAATCTCGAACCCGCCGAGGGAGGCCGCCACCGCCAGGGGGTCGCGGTTGTTGCCATGCCTGGCCAGCGCCCGGGCGATGACCTCACACTTTCGAGACACGCCGGCTGCGTCCAGCCCCGTGCCCGGCCCAGCCAGGTTTTCCGGGCTTTGTTCCAGCAACGCGCAGGCCACGGCGGTGGCACTGGTGGTATTGCCGATGCCCATATCGCCGCCCACAAACAGTCGGCACCCGTCATCCGCGGCGCGGGCGGCGGCCCTGTCACCACTGGCCAGCGCCTGTTCAAGCTGGCCCGGCGTCATCGCGTCGGTTGTGGCAAGATTGGCGGTGCCCGCTGCGATCTGCTCATCACGTACATCGGTCAACGGCGGAACGTCGCCGACGGTTCCGAGATTCACCACTTCCAGCGAGGCTCCCAGTTCCCGAGCCAACACGCTGATAGCCGCACCCCCGCTGGCAAAGTTCGCAATCATCTGGGCGGTGACTTCCTGGGGGTACGCGGATACGCCCTCCGCACAGACGCCGTGATCCGCCGCGAAAACAGCGATGCGGACAGGGTCGACCTGCGGATGTTGCGTGCGCTGAAGGCCCGCCAGTGTAATCGCTACGTCTTCCAGCTGCCCCAGAGACCCCCGGGGCTTGGTGAGCACGTGTTGGCGTTGCCGTGCCCGCTCGCAAAAATGGGTGTCGGAGGGTGGCAACGGCTGTGTCCAGCAGGAAGGCAGCGGCATGGTTGGATCCTGAGGTGGCAAAGTGTCGGGAGCCGAAGATGGTCTACCCGGCCTGAAAAAGTGTCAAGGATAGCAGCCACTCGGTTAGACTTCCTTTCGATCACGACAACCCACCGCCCGCTCGAAGAGACATTGCTGATTTGAACGCCTTCATTCTCGCCGTGACAGCTTGTTTTATCGCCGTTGTATTGGATCGCTGGTTGGGTGAGCCGCGTCGGTGGCACCCGCTCGTTGGTTTTGGGCATGTCGCCGCCTTCCTCGAACAGAGAATGAATCGTCTACCTGAGCGAATGGCAGGATCGATGGTTCTCGGGTTCCTGGCCCTGTTAATCGCTGTGATACCCGTACTGGCGGCAGCCGAGTGGTTGCGCTGGTGGTTGGGGAACTGGGAATACCTGCTGGTTCAGGCTGTGGTGTTGTATTTCGCCCTGTCCATTCGTGGCCTGACGGAGCACGGCCGGGCAGTGTCTGACGCGTTGCATGGGGGCGATCTTGAGAATGCCCGGGAGCAGGTTGGCCGTATCGTCAGTCGTGATGCAGCGGCGCTTGATGACAATGGCATTGCGATAGCCGCGACCGAGTCCATGTTGGAAAACGGCGCCGATGCCGTGTTCGCCAGCCTATTCTGGTTTCTCGTAGCCGGCGTTCCGGGCGTATTGCTTCACCGGCTGGTGAACACCCTGGACGCCATGTGGGGGTATCGAACTGATCGCTACCAGTATTTTGGCCGCGCTGCGGCGAGGCTGGACGACGTATTGAACTGGGTACCCGCTCGCCTCACGGCGCTGACCTACAGCCTGCTTGGCGATGTCCGTGGCGGCTTTCGTTGCTGGCGGGCACAGGCGCCGGCCTGGGACAGCCCGAACGCCGGCCCGGTCATGGCGGCAGGGGCCGGGGCTTTGAGTGTTGTACTCGGTGGCCCTGCGCCCTACGCCTCAGGCATCAAGCAACGGCCCGTGCTTGGTGAGGGTGAACCGGCATCGGCCGAGACCATTGATGCGGCTATCCAACTTGTACATCGCGGCGTGTGGTTGTGGCTCGGACTGTTGGCCGCGGTCGCCATTATCGGATGGATAGCCAGCGCCGCGCCCTGAAGGTGTTAGCCGGTTGCTTCCGATTCCCGTGTTTCGCTGGCCGGTATGGTCAACATCAGCAGGAAGCCAATCACCAGGAACACCAGAATGGTGCTCATTCCCCAGCGCTGGCTGTCAGTGACGGCCGTGACCCAACCCACCAACAGCGGGCCAGCAAACGCGGTGGCTTTGCCAGAGAACGCGAACAGGCCGAACATCTGCGTTTGCAGGTGCGGCGGGGCGATGCGGGCCAGGTGGGAACGGCTGGCGGACTGCAACGGCCCCACGAAGATGCCCAGGATCATGCCCCATACCCAGAACGCGGTGGCGCCGTCCACCACCAGAATGGCCAGGGCGCTGCAGCCCAGCCCGATCAGTGACAGCAGGATGGTATTGCGCCCGCCGAGGGCGTCATCCACCCAGGCGAATCCCAGTGCACCCAGGCCTGCGGTGACGTTCAGGGCGATGGCGAATTGCAGCACTTCCGTAGAGCCCATATTGAAGGTACCCGCCGCGTACACCCCGCCGAAGGTAAAGATAGTGGCCAGGCCATCGGTGTAGAGCATGCGGGCGATCAGGAAGCGCACGATGTCCTTGTATTGGCGAACCTGGGCGATGGACTCCTTCAGTTGCCGGAACCCGGCGCGGGTGGCGGCGGCAATTCCCAGGCCGGTGGATGGGCGGTCCGGAACAAAGATAAAGGCCGGCAGGGCAAATACCAGATACCACACCGCTACCAGCACAAACGTGGCACGCACATGCTCAGCGTTGTCCCGATTGAGATCGAACAGGTTGGCATCGGCTTCGATAAAGCCATACAGCGCCACGATAAGGCTTAGCACACCGCCGGTGTAACCCAGCCCCCACGCCCAGCCTGACCAGCGCCCGGTTCGCGCCGGGCTTGCCAGATCCGGCAGCATGGAGTTGTAGAAAATGAACGCAAACTCGGCACCGAGTGTGCCCAGGCCAACCCACAGTGCTGCGTTCCAGAACTGATTCTGCTCCGGCGTGACCGTCCACAACATGGCGCAGGAGACCACGCAAAGCAGGGTGAAGCTGATAAACCAGGGTTTGCGACGGCCGGACTGGTCTGCAATGGCCCCCAATATCGGTGCCAGGATTGCGATGAACACACCGGCAATGCCAACGATGTTGCCCCAGGCTTCCGTGCCTTTTACCTCGTCCTGCACCACTGACACGCTGAAGTACTGAGCGAAGACAAAGGTCAGAATGATGGTGAAAAAGGCGCTGTTGGCCCAGTCGTAGAGCGCCCAGGACCAGAGCGCGCGTTTGTCTTCCGGCTTGCCCTGTGTGGGGGCGACAGGCGATTGCGATGACATGTGGGGCTGGGCTCCTGATCCTTGCAAGGTAAATCCGTGCGGTGATTGTCGCCATTATCGTCACAAATGCACAGCCCCGTGGGGTTAAACCCTCTTCAGGTTCCGCGATTCGTGGTCCAGCAACCACGCCTTGCGCTCCAGGCCGCCAGCGTAGCCCGTCAACGTACCATTGGCTCCGATCACCCGGTGGCAGGGGATCAGAATGGCAATGGGGTTGAGGGCATTGGCACGAGCCACGGCACGCACCGCCTTCGGGTTGCCCAGGGTGTTTGCCAGCGCGCTGTACGAGCGGTGCTCACCCGCTGGAATCCCGGTCAGCCCCTGCCAGACCTGTTGTTGAAACTCAGTGCCGGTCAAGCGGATGTCCTTCCACGGCAGGGGCTTGATCACCCCCGAGAAGTAGGCGTTCAGCCACTCGATAATGGTCCCGGGGGCGCTGTTCGGTTGCTCGCGCCACTCCGGCTGCCGGAACCGGCGGTTTTGCAGCGAGTGCATGCGCTCTTCGTTGTCGTCGAAGTCCAGGTGCACCAGTTGGTCATCCACCGTGGCCAGCCTCAGGGGGCCAACGGGACTGGGGAAGCGGCTGACATGAATTTGAGTTGTCATGATGGTGTCTCCTGCCGGGGTGGATGGGTGTTCAGTGATGTCCACAGGTACTGCGCTGCGTAAGCCCGCCATGGCCGCCAGCGTTCGGCGTGGCGCGTCAGGGCTTTGGCGTCTTGCGGGCCGCCCAGATGGGCCGAAGCCTTGAGTATGCCCAGATCGCTGGCGGGAAACGCGTCTGGATCCCCCAGGCCGCGCAGGGCCAGGTAGTGGAGTGTCCAGGGGCCGATGCCCCGCATGGGGGCCAACTGCGCCAGCAGGGTGTTGCCATCCTGCTCGGCAAAACCGGGTTCGGCAAACCGGGCGGTGATTCGTGCCAGGGTGTCTGTACGGCTGCCGGGCATACCCAGTTTGTTCAACGGCTGGCCGACGAGTGCTGCCGGTTCCGGGAATCTATGGGTAATACCCGTGCCCCCGGCAAGATCGTCGGGAAGGGCCTGGCCATAACGAGCCACCAGCCGCCCAGCCAGGGTTCGAGCCGCGGAGAGGGACACCTGCTGCCCAAGAATGGCCCGGACGGCAAACTCGAACCGTTCCCAGCTGCCCGGAACGCGCAGGCCGGGATGCCGTGCGACCAGTGGTTCCAATAGCGGGTCCTGCGCCAGGTGTTCGCTGATGCCGGGCAGGTCCGCATCCAGATCAAGCAAACGGCGTATCCGCGCACTCACCTCCAGAATGGACTGCCGTGCCGGCCCACGAAGGATAACCTGCACCCCCGGGGGATTGTCGCTTGGGCGGCAGATGACCAGCCCCGGTTGCCCAGCAATGCAGAGCGATCGCGCGTAGTGGTGCGCGCCAACCGCTTCCAGGCCCGGAATGGCCCGTGCCCGAAAGAAGGTCAGTAACTGCTCACTGTCGAACGGTGGCCGGGCCCGCAGGAACAGAACCAGGTCGTCGTGTGCCGGCAGAAAAAGATCGTCTGCACCGTTCTGTGTGGCTTTGAGCGGTGGCTTGAGACCTCTGCGGAATGCCGTCGGTGCGTTGCCGTAGGCTTCTTTCAGGGTGTGATTGAAGCGGCGCAGGCTTCTGAAACCGGCAATCTCCGCGATCTCCGTCATGCTGAGGTTGCTGTCGACAATCAACTGCCGGGCCCGCAGTAAGCGCCGGGCCTGGGCGTGTTGTTGTGGGGTGGCTCCGGTGTGGCGTTTGTAGAGCTGGCGCAGGTAGCGGTCGGTAATGCCCAGCCGCTCGGCCAGCTCCGCCACGGAGCCGTTATCCAGAGCACCTTCGTCCACCAGCCGCACTGCCCGGGCCACGGTGGTGTGAACCCCGGCAGCAGCCGGGCTACCAGGTGCCGCTTCTGGCCGGCACCGCAGACAGGGTCGAAAGCCGTTGGCCATGGCCGTTTCTGCAGACGGGTAAAAACGCACGTTCCCCCGCTTGGGCGTCACCGCCGGGCATATGGGGCGGCAGAAAATCCCGGTGGTCAACACAGCGGTGTAGAAGCGACCGTCGAATCGGGCGTCACGGGTTTTCAGTGCCTGGTAGCAAAGGTCATCGTTTAATGTGTCCATGATGGAAAGTGTACCAGCGAAACCCGGAAAAACTCGCCGGATTCGGAACTGACCGTTGAACCTTTACATCGCAAGCCCAAGCAGCAGGACCAGTTCCGCAAACACCACGCTGGCCCCGAGGGTATCGCCGGTATAGCCACCCAGTTGCCGGCGCAGGTACCCGCCCCAGACAATAGCCGTACCCAGCGTAGCGATAACGAGCCACAGCAGAGCTTTGGTCTCAAACGGGATAAGGGCCAGAGAGACAATCGCGGTGAACACGGTGGCAATCGCCAGCCGTGAACGCGAGAAATCTTCGGCCACCGGTTTGCTCTTGCTCTTGTCCGGGTCGGTCACATACGGCAGGAAGCCCATGATCATCAGTGGCGCGAGACGCGACACCATCGGGGCCAGGATCAGCGCCAGCCACACCGGTTGAGCTTCATCCAGCAGCGCAAGTTTCAGCACCAACGCAACCACCAGCGCCACCGTACCGTAGGTGCCGATGCGGCTGTCCTTCATGATCCGCAACCTGGCTTCCAGGGTATACCCGCCGCCCAACGCATCGACACTGTCGGCCAATCCATCCTCGTGGAACGCGCCGGTAATCCACAGGTGAAAACCCAGAATAAGAATTAGACTGACCAGCGGGCTCCAAAGCTGCACCACAGCCATGTACAGCCCCGCATAAATGACGCCGAGCACCAGCCCAACCAGAGGGAAATAGACACTGCACTGATTCATCAGGCGGGGGGAATAGTCGATACGCACCAGCATGGGGATGCGTGTCAGGAAACCGATGGCCAGCCAGAAGGCCTGCCATTCCCTGGAAACGAGAGGTTTCAGTTGGCTCAATGCGCTGTCCTGCCTTTGGAGATGGTGTGAGTCTGCGGCCAGTTTAGCATTATCGTTGCGTGAGCCTGTTCCACACCGGAAATTCGGCGTTACCCATGGCCCCTGATTGGCGAACGGGCTTGGTCTAAAATCGACCTCGCAGCCTGGAGTTATACGAACCGGTTCGCAAAACTCCAGGCAAGGGGCGGCAAATCGTTATAAGTATCTGATACTGTTGAAGCTGGTTTAGAGCATTGTGGAGTTATACGCCCTTATTCGTGGGTGCGTTAGAGACCAAGGAGGGCGTATAACACCGGCGGTAGCCGTGGTGTTTCCTGTTTAGATGTTGATTCTAAAGAAATTTATTGGATTGGAAGGGGCGGCCGGAATTGGAGTTATACGAATGGGTGATATACGAACGGGTTCGTATAATACGCTGTTAGGCAAGGGAGAGCTCGATGGAACTCTTACGAAATATCTATGAAAGCTCTGTATCAGGCCCGCAGGGCGAAGTCTGGTTTGAGCTCTTCGGCAAGTATATCCAGTTCGGTGTAGAAGAGGAGGCTACTCTTGAGTATGTCAAAGCCTGTGCGGAGTATCTGAATGCCTTGCCGGAGGCGACTATAAAGGACCTTTGCGAGGCCTCAATACGTTACTGCAATGGGTTTTTGGCCGATATTGGTGAGCCATTGAAGTCATTCGATAACTACAAGTCTGTACTTTCGTTGATTTATCCATCGACTTTGATCATTCCGGAACCAGAGTATGGCGATGAGCCTGTTATCTGGATGGAGTTAAACTGTGAGTGGGAGCAGGAGCATGGCATGCAGTGGGTGGTGAGGAACAACGAGGTTCTATATGTCGGTGGCTTCAATGGTACAGACCCATGGGCTGAAATATCGAAATCTACTCCTTGGAACTATGCCTAACAATCGGCTGCACTGCGACCGATTTTCCGCCGCTTCGCGGCTCCAAACCGGCGCGTGAGCCGGGCGTTAAATTGGGGAGGTGTATGGATTCTGCAATGTACACATTGATCGGAGCCCTTGGAGGCGTTTTTTTGACCCAACTAGCAAATTATTTTCTTGAGGATAAGAGGTCGAAAAACCAGAGATCGTTGAAGAGAATGGAGCTGGATAGTGCGCAAGGGCACGACTTGTTAACAGAACGTAGAATTGCATATTCGAGATACTTATCTGACCTAGACTTCTATGTTGGCGGAAAAAACCCAGAGCTATCTGATCTCATGCCTTCATTTTATAGTGCCCTTATATTGTCAGAGAGTGATGCTTCAGAAGCAATAATCCAAACCTTAAGGGTTGCCAGAGATTCTGAGAGAAGCGCGGAAGATCTCATGGAAGTTAAAAAGAAAGTCTTAGAGGAAATGAAGAACGACCTCCAACATTGAAAATTTAACAAGGCACGGAAGGCGGACGCGTGAGACGCGCCGCTTCGTTCGGCGTTACAGCGACTCAATGGAACTGGAGTTGACAGGGTGAGGTTGCGATCCTTTCCGGCTTTCAATAATATTGCGTGCTAAATTGAAAAAGGAGTTTTCAATGATCTACCGTTCTGCACTTTTTTTTCTGCTTTTTTGTCTTTCTCTCAATTCCGCCTTAGGCAATGAGGCTATAAAGTTTCAGTACGAGAAAAAGGATTACGGGCCAACCTTAATGTTAGCCTCTGGCCTCGTCGGTCGCTTAAATGTTCCGGTTGCTGAATTAGAAGGCGCAAAAATAATTCCAGGCGCTGGCATAACTGTGATGTTCCCCGACCGCTCGTATTTTTCCCTTGAAATTTTGACAAGCGAAGACTTCGGTTATAAAGGAGTCGATATTCGTAGTTGGCCTTTGTATTTATTTGGCATCAAAGAAAGCGGGCCTGAGCCAGAAAGCTACATATCTGAATTAAAAAAATCTAAGAAGTTTGTTATTGATCTCGATATATCTCCCGAGGAGGTTAGAATTTTTGACACTTCCAGTGGTACTGGATACTGGGCATTTGGGAAGAAAAAATCGTTTATCGTCCTTGTTGACAAAGATAAATCGGATCAAATTCTAGTGATAAAAACAGAAAGTATTTCGGGAGAAAGGATTGAAAGACTTATAATCAATGGAGTGATTTAAAATGTCGTTGTCTAATTCGGAAAAAGAAGATCTGCTCAAAATTATTGAAGTGTTGTTTGGCCATGATTCTGAAATTGCAAGGTTAAAAGACTCATTCAGCGTGAGAACGGTTGAAGCTGTCGAAGAGGCCCTTGAAACATTAGTTCGGTGCAATGCCAACATGCGTTCTTTGGTTGTAGGACTGATCGGTGGTGCTGGCCTTTTTGTAAGGGGGTGGCTGCGACAGATTCTTTCAAAATTGAGGAGTGAGCTTGAATCAAAGCGCATAAAGTTTGACGGATTAGCTTGTAAAGTCGTTATGGCATACAACTGGAGATCAGCGATAATCATTTCGACGCACTAAGCGCAAGTGCTGCGGTCGCTGTAACAAGTGACTGTGGTGTCAATTCCATAAATTAAGCCATTTCGCTCCGCCAGGATTCCTGGTTTTTGACCATGGTATTGAGCACCACAATCATCATCCTCATACAGGCAACGAGGGCGACTTTTGGGATCTTTCCCTGAGCCTTCAGACGCTCGTAGAAGCGTTTGAAACCCGGATTGCATTGGATGGATGAGAGCATGGCCATGAACATGACTGTGCGGATTCTATGGCGTCCTCCCCGTATTCTTCGTTTGCCATTGAGCTTACCTCTGTCCCGGTTGATGGGCGCGACACCGACCAGTGCAGCTATCTCTTTTCGATTGAGAGAACCGAGTTCTGGAAGCTCACTGAGCAGGGCGTAGGCGAGGACTTTGCCGACGCTCGGCATGCTGGTCAGGATCTCCGTTTTGATACGCCAGCGGTCTACCTTGGCGACTTCCCGTTCGATCTGTCGGGTGATGGTTTCGATCTGAGCCTGCAATATCTTTAGCAAGCTTTTAATGGAGCGATGAAGGGTTTTCGGGAGTATCTGGATACGGTTTTTTCCATGGTGGACATTTCCAGAAGCTGAGAGCGCCGGACTAGCTAGTCCTTAATTTTCTGGGATGTTTTGTCTGGACCTCCACAGGAAGGCTTTTTCTTCGCTGCGCAAAGCCGCTGTTATGGTGCTTTACGTATATTTCGTCTACATTTTTCAGGTGGTGCCAATATAGTTGGAGGGCAATAAACATGGAGGTTTTCGGTGCGCTAGCACTTTAATCCTGGAGAATGGCCATGAAAAAAATAATGCTAACTTTGGTTCTTGTATTATTCGCGACGACGGCGTTCGCCCATGGGGGCGGTTGCCGGAAAGACAGTCCTCCCGGGCAATGCTGTCACGCAGGCTCACAGCCCTATCATTGCCACTAAAAGCATTTTTTCCAGCGGAGGGCACCAAAAGCGTACCGCTTATGGTGCCCTCCGCTGGCGCTCCGGCGTCGGTTACCTCAGCGTTACACCTCACTGATGCAGTCTTGATTATTATACGGCATTGCCGTATATTTTGGTCATGCTATGCATCGAAACCTCAACGTTCACCAAGTTGTTGTCGAACTACCTCACGGATGAAGAGTACCGAGGACTTCAGAGCTACCTTTTGCAGAAGCCGGATGCCGGGGATCTGATTAAAGGTTCAGGTGGTGTTCGCAAGGTTCGGTGGGCACCGGCGGGTTCGGGAAAGAGCGGTGGTATCAGAGCCATTTATTACTGGAAGAAGTCTGACCACGAGATATGGATGCTCACGCTGTACAGTAAATCAGAGCGCGCCAGCATTCCTGGCCATACGCTCAAGCAGATAGCGGAGGCAATCAAAAATGGGTGACAGGAACCTTGGGGCAGAGATTCTCGATGGTATTAATGAAATCAAGCAGTTCAAGAAGGGTAAATTGGCTCTACGAACGCATGAGCTTTCAGAACCTTCACCACCCAAAGAGATCAGGCTGAAATTGCACATGTCGCAGTCAGCATTTGCCGGTCTTATGGGCGTGAGTGTGCGAACCCTTCAGGATTGGGAACAGGGGCGGCGCGAGCCACAGGGTCCTGCGGTTGCGCTTCTGCGCATAGCTGAGCAACACCCGGAAGTTTTTAGCCAGCTTCACTGACCAAAGTGAGGTGTAACCAGGCCGTGCACCGAATACCAAAACCTTCGCTTCGCTCTGGTTTTGTCACCGGTGATGTCGGGCGTTACGTTTATACAGAAACATGGGGACTTGAGGATTTGATTGCGAAAAAGCGTCAGACGTTCGTTTGCCCGGCTAGAATCCGAAAACAATGTCCGCAATAGATTGACTGGCAATCATATCGCGTTGCACCAAGTAATGATGAGCAATGACCACGAGTGGAGTTTGTGGAATGGATCAAGTGACGAATCCGCTGAACAATGACGTCAGATTGGAAATGGACATTCCGAATCATCAAGTAGTCGCCTATCAGGATAACTATAAGCTGCTAGGGTGGATGCTCTTGATTGCCTCATTACTCCCCGTCTTCGGTATTTTTGCAGCACCCTGGCCAGCTTTGTTGTTAGTAATCGCGTTTTGGTTGGCGCCTTTCGTAGCTGGAATTACTCTGGTGTTTAAAGAACGTCGAAAACGTTGGGACCCCGCTACTCAAATGGTTGTGAATGAAATGAGGTGGCCGGGTAGTGAGTTTAAGCCTTCCAAAAAAGTCCCCATCCTGGATTTCGGAGAAGTCCAAATCATGGCCATGCCAATGACTAATCAGCGTGGAATCGAGGCAACCGGCCCCGGCGTTCTCGTAAGAGTGAGGCATAAAAAGGATTCTCGACATTTCTATCCCGGTGCAAACTCTTGGGTGATTGGCGGCTTCCCCAGCACGGACTATGCGGAAGATGCCGAATTGCTGGCTGGAAAAGTAGCTCAAGAATTCGGAGTTCCTGTTAGAAATAGTTTGATGTATTGAGTCGGAACTACTGTGAGTAAATGCGAAAAATGCAGGTAACAAGGCGTGCCACGCGGATGTCCCTTTCTCCGCGTTGCTCCAAAAAGGCCACCGGTGCGCTCAGCGTTAAATGCCTGTCTCCGGCGCTCTTGGGTTTGGTGTGTGGGCGCGGTTTGCCAAAAATATTGGGAGTTGGCATTCAGTATTGGAGGCTGCAACAAATTGCCGGGTAACCCGGCTTCTAAAGAGTTGTTACGTTGCATAGTCATTGATGCTTTTGAGATCAATTTAAACAGGGAGTTAGTTGAGTATGGGATTCAGTTTGCGTTTAGGTCTTATTTTCTTGGTTGCCCTTCTGCCAGCATTCGCTAATGCCGCCGGGAAGACCATTCAGGTCAAGGATGAAGACGCTTTTTTACTCCAAGAGATTGATGATGGGCTGTCTGCCCTGATGGGCGCTGCCGGGGAGTGCCGTAGTACTGATGCCAACCTCTATGAGTGTCTCTGCACAGAATCAAAATCACTCAAAAAATTGGATTCTGCTCTTCGCACAGCACTTGATAAAAAGCCTGAATGGAAAGGCAAGACCATTTATCACGACGGTGTCACTCTTCAGATTCCAAGCCTTGAGAAACAAGTTGAAGACATGCAAAAGCAGTGCGGCGCTTAAGGTCTTTGTTGTGTGGAGTCCGTGTGCCATGTAACAAGTGACGTGTATTGTTCGCGTCGACGGCGTTCGCCCGCTGACGCTCTGGCGCCGGTCACCTCAGAGTTAGAGGCTCAAGGGAGTTTTCAGTGAGCAAGGAAGAACTTTCCCCAGAAGACAAGGCCTACTACAAGCGTTTTGAGGTCAAATCGCTACGAGTATTGCTGTATTTCCTGGCAGTGGTTTACTTGGTGTTTGTCTTTGCGGTTGGTGGTTCTCAGTTCAGTGGAGGTTTTTTCAGCGGCGCGGTTGGTAGCTTTATCCTGATTCAAGGGGTCGATCTCTCTAACAGAAGGCTTACCGTAATTGGTGGGTTCCTGACAGTTGTGAGCGTCTTACAGGCGATATCTTTGGCGTTGTCGTGATGAGCGTGAGCTTACTGAAATACAGGACGTTCGTCTTGGCGTACGTACCCAAAGGCGTACGGTTGGTTAAAAGTTGAATACACAAAAGGTGCGTCATGACCGGAATCACAGCAACTGAGGCGCGTAACAACCTATATCGGTTGATCGACGAGACTGCCGAGTCCCACCAACCAATCGTTATCATGGGTAAGCGGAACAAAGCCGTCCTGGTTTCCGAGGAAGACTGGTCGGCAATTCAGGAATCACTTTGTCTGCTCTCCGTACCAGGTATGCGGGAGTCTATTCGGGAGGGGATAGACAACTCCGTGGATGAATGCGATGAGGAGCTGGACTGGTGACATGGAAATTGGTTTACACCAAACAAGCCTAGAAATGTGTAAAAAGTTGGCCTCCAGCGGCCTCAAGCCAAAAGCCCAGCCGCTATTGCCGGATAATTTTCCCACAGCTTCACGTCATGTGCTTAAGGAGAAGCAAATTGGACATAAGGGATCTACCCTTTGGGGTTACTGACTGGTCTGAAGTTGAGAGGACTGAACACACAGGGGAGCAGGGAGTTGCTTATTGGCAGACCCGCACTTTCGGCGATATCCGGGTTCGTATGGTCGAGTACAGCCCCGGCTATCTGGCTGATCATTGGTGCGCCAAAGGGCATATCCTGCTCTGCCTGGAAGGTGAGCTCCATACTGAGTTAAAGGACGGTCGTTGCTTTGTGCTCAAGCCGGGTTCTAGTTATCAGGTAGCGGACAACGCCGAGCTTCATCGCTCCTCGACCGAGCGGGGCGCAAAGCTCTTCGTCGTGGATTGAAACTCACTATTCAAGCGGTCAGTCGCCCAACGACCCGCCGCACCCACGGCGCCACAATCGCGACTGTCGGAAAAACTGCCGCAAAAGCGGCGGTGAGGAATCCTGGGTGTTGTTTTCAGCAACCGATAGCCCAGGAGCAACCTACGCCCCCCAAAAGGCGTTTGGGGAGGACTGCAAGCCAGCCCCGGCTTGTTAGTATCTGGCAATACCCTTTCCGGAACGGCCTATGGTCCCCAGTTCAGGCCCCGTGCGCCAGCGGTTGATGACCCTGGCCTGGCCCATCATTATCCAGTTCTATCTGTTTCAGCTCACCGGCGTGGTGGACAACCTGATGGTGGGTCAGTTCGGTGAGCAGACCATCGCAGCGCTGGGAATCTGCCTGCAGCTGAATTTCCTGGTGGTACTTTGCTACGCGGCCCTGACCGAGGGTGGTGCCGTGATTACCGCCCAGTTGCGTGGCGCCCGGAAGCACGCCGAGATCCGTGAGACCCTGGCAACCCTGCTGACCGCCGGCCTGTTTACGGGCATGGCCATTGGGGCTCTCTATATTGTCTTTGGCGAGTCGCTTCTGGCTTTGCTGACTACGGACCTGTTCCGTGCTCCGACGGAGCGCTCCGGGCTGCCGGGCATTGGCTATGGCTATCTGTGGATCATCGGGCTGGGGTTGCCTGCGCTGGTAATTGCCCATGTGGCCATGTATGTGCTCCAGTCCCTCGGCAACACCCGCACCCCCATGCGACTGGCCCTGTATGGCAATGTGCTTAACGCCCTGGGTAACTACCTGTTGCTGTTTGGCGGTGCCATTCAGGGCGTAACCGAGCCCCTGTTTCCGCCTCTGGGGCTTCCCGGTGTTGCAATCGCCACTGTGCTGGCGTGGTTGTTTCAGGCGGTGTTCATGCTACGCGCCGTTCTCCGCCATCCGGCGGTCAATGCCCGGGTAAGGGACGTCTCCGGGCTGGCGTGGCAACGGCTCAGGCGAATCCTGTACCTGGGGTATCCGCTGTCCGTGGATGGTTTTTTGTGGCAAGGGTCGGCGTTTATTTACACCATGATGTTTAACCGGGTGGGTGCGGAAGCTTACGCGGCCTTTTTGGTGGCGTCGATTATTCGTGGGTTTTCGCTGGCTCCGGGTGTCGGATTGCAGCAGGCCGTTAGCATTGCCCTGGGGGAATCGCTGGGCGGCCGGCATCCGCAGCGGGCACGAGCCTACACCGCCATGGGTATCCGCATGGTGTTGCTGGTGCTGCCGTTGCTGACATTGATCGTGGCATTGCTTACCCCCTTGTTCCTGCAGTTCTACGAAATCAGCGATTTAACCCGGGAGCGGGTGATCTGGATGGTGGCCTTGAGCGTTCTTTACAGCGGTGCCACGGCGTTAACCATGATTATTCCGGGCATTCTGAGGGCCGGTGGCGATACCCGCGCACCGATGGTGATCACCCTGATTGGCTTTGCCGGTGTCGGGGTGCCCGTGGCCTGGTATTTTGGGCTCTATCTTGGGTTTGGCCTTTGGGGTGTGTTTGCCGGCTTTGTTGCGGATGAAGTGGTGAAAGCCGTTATCATGGTGATCTACCTGCAGCGTGAAACCTGGCTACGGCGCCTGGCCTGACGCCGTTTAACCCGCACCCAACGCTGCGTGTTCATAGCATCACTGATTCCGCCAGCGGGAATGCTTCTGAAGCTTCCGTTGCAGGGTTCGCCGGTGCATGTTCAGCGCCCGGGCCGTTGAGGATACATTGCCGTCGTGCTCGTTCAGCACCCGTTGAATGTGTTCCCACTCCATTTCCTCCACCGTTGGGGGTTCTTCACGGGTTGCCGGTGGGCCGTCCAGTGGGCTGAAACCGGCCGTCAGTTGGCTCAGTGTGACCGGTTTGCACAGGTAGTTGACGGCACCCCGGCGCATGGCTTCCACGGCGGTGGCGATGCTGCCATACCCCGTCAGTACCAGCACCTCCAGTTCGGGTTGAAGGGCCAGCAGCTCCGGCAGTAATTGCAGGCCGCTTTCGCCGGCCAGGTTGAGATCCAGCACGCAGCGATGAAAGGTCTGTGATTCCAGTGCTGCTATGGCCTCCAGACGGTTGAGGGCACACGTGGCCTCGATGTTCTGGCGCTTCAGGGAACGCTGTAGCACCTGCACGAAGGCTTCGTCATCGTCGATCAGCAACCAGGTCGGCTGGCCGTTCATTCCGCCTCCTTGTCGCCCTGGGTATGGGCTTGCGCTTGTGGCAGGTCGATGATCATGGTGGTGCCCGTGCGGTCGGCCCTGGCTTTGAGGGTGCCGCCGTGGCGCTGGATGGTGGCGTTGGAGAGGAACAGCCCTACGCCCAGGCCATGTTCGGAGTCTACAACGCCATCGCCGGCGGTGTTCTGCAGTGAGAGTTCCAGACCCTTGCCATGATCCTCAACCACGATTGCGACCCGTCCCTCGTCGCTGTCCCCCGCGCTGACCGCGACCCACGATGGGCTGGCCGTCAGGGCGTTGGCCAGAAGGTTCAGTATGGCCTGGTCCAGGGTGGCATCCACGGCGACGGGCTGGTCGGGGAATGGCGCCTGCCAGTGGATGGGCGACGCCGGCCACAACAGCGTGGCTGACTCCCGCAGCCGCATCATCCAGAAGTGCAGCGGAAGGATTTCCTGCTGCGCGGCCTTGGCCTGCATGGCGGCAGTAGACAGTTGGTGCAGGTGGTTGCTGCAAAGGCCCAGTTGCTTCTCCATCAACCCAAGGTCGTCTGCAAGCGAAGGGTCGGTGTGCACGGATTTCATTTCGTCCACCAGCAGGGCCATGGTGTTCAGCGGCGTACCCAGCCGATGCGCCACCGCCGCGGCGGACAGGCCCAGGGCAATCACCTGTTCATCCCTGAGCCGGTTCTCCCGGAATTCGGCCAGTTGTCCCTGTTTCTGTCGCAACCGACGGGCCAGTGAGCCAACCACCAGCAACAGCATGGTGGCAGTGATGGCAAAGGTGGCCCACATGCCCATAAGGTGCAGTTGGGTCAGGTTGGCGTTGTGATGTTCGTGGGTAAGCGGCGTGTGCCACAGCACCATGGCGGTGTAGAAGCCAAAACCGATGACCGTCAGAGCAATGCTTTCGCGCAAGGGGACCAGGATGATGGCAACGGCAATGGGAAGCAGCAGCAGCGAGACAAGCGGATTGGTATAGCCTCCTGTGAGGAATAGCCAGGCGCTGATCAGGAAAAGATCCAGGGCGAGCCCGAGGCTGACCGTAACCGTCAAACGGGGAGGCCGGCGGGTAAACCAGAGCCAGCCAAGGGTTGCCAGTACGGTGTAGAGCAGGCAGATCAACAGGGCTTCTGGCCGATGGGCCAGGGTGACCATGGTGTCGGCGATGGCAACGGCGACCAACTGAATGACCACGATGGCCAGACGCATGGTGAGAAGGTAGCGCGCCGCCTGTTGAAAACCGGTTTGTGAGTGAGTCAGCCATTCCATGGCATGCATTCTAGCGGGTTTTCGACGGTGCTACTGCGGGAATGTCTTCAGTCGGATGCGGCATTCTGTCTCATGCGCGGTGGGTGTCTGACTCCAGCGGTTCCAGAAGGCTGGCGGTTGTCTCCGCCGGGATGATCAGATTGCGGCCCCGGTCCTTTGCTTCGTACAGACGTTTGTCGGCTTCTCTTACCAACTGGCGCAGCGTTTCGCCGTCTGGCCCGAACTCCGCGACGCCACCACTGAGAGTCAGACGGATAACGTCGTTGTTGACGGTCAATGGGGTAGAGGCGACCGCAATACGGATTTTTTCAGCCACCTCCAGGCCTTGCTGGCCATTGGTATTGGTCAGCAGTATGCCAAACTCTTCCCCTCCCAGGCGTGCCGCCAGATCGGTTGCACGCAGGCATTCCCGGAAAATACGGGCAACGTGTTGCAGGGCCAGATCGCCGGTGTCGTGGCCATAGCGGTCGTTGACCTCTTTGAAATGATCGAGGTCGAGCGCGAGCAGGGTCATCGGCGTGTTATAGCGTCGGCTGCGCTGTTGCTCCCGTTTGAAGATGTCACTGAGCCTGGCCCGGTTGGCAAGGCCAGTGAGGGTGTCGGTCTGGGCAATCTTGAGCAGTTGGCGCTGTGACTGTTCCCGGGTCACTTCGTAGACGTGGGAGAACACCAGGATACACAGGGAGATGACGGCAATGTTGGCAACTGGCAGCGCTTGCATCATGGCCGGCTCATCGTGATACCTGAGCAGGAAAATAATGCCGGCGACGCTCATGTAGAACACGGATATAGCCAGGCCAAGTCGACGGCCCATCAGCAGGTGAGAGACGATCGGAATCAGGAGCACCCAGGCGTGTACGGTGGCCGAGGCTCTGGGGATGGTCATGGCGAACATCATGGCGGTGAAAAACGGGATGGCGTAAGCAATGATCCAGCGCTCAAGATGCTGTGTGTTGCGTACCGCCCTGTAAACGAGAATGGCGTATGCACCCATTGCGAGTTCGACGATGGCTAACGGATAACTGCCTGTGAGCAGGTTGAGCATGGCAAACAGGGCGCCCCCGAGCATGGTGAGAACCAGCAACGCCTTTAATACCGCCTTGCGATAGGGGCGAGCCAGGGCTTTCAGGGGTTCTTTGTAGCTATCCATGAGGCGAGATCTTTGGTGGCCCGGTAACTCAATGTATCCAGGCGGTAAAAATATGTAGGTAATGTAAGCACAAGTAAAGAGGGGCGAATTAGATCAGATTTTCAACAAAAAAGTGAGGGGAGTTAAGACTAAAGTCGTAGCATTTCTGCCTCTAAATCCAAATTCACCAACGTCCCGGCCCGGATCCATAAGGGCATTCGGGTTGTATAGTACTTAAAGATACTGTCCAGCGGAGCGCATGATGGGAAGTCCGGTATTGGCCGTTGAAGGGTTAAGTAAAGGTTATATCAGCGGTCGCCAGCGGGTGTCCGTGCTGGCGGATCTGTCCCTGTCGGTTTGTTCGGGGGAGTCCCTGGCGGTTGTGGGACGATCAGGTTCCGGTAAGAGCACTTTGTTGAACCTGTTGTGTGGCCTGCAGACACTGGATGACGGACGCATCGCCGTCGCGGGTGAGTCCTTTGCAGCAACTGGCGCAGGCGCCGAAGTGCGCTGGGCAGAACTCCGCCGGCGCACCATTGGCGTGGTGTTCCAGGACGTTAATCTGATGCCCGCGCTCTCGCTGCTGGACAACGTTCGCCTGCGCTCCCATTTGGCCGGCCACGATGCTGGCGGCGAGCGTGAGTGGCTGGAGCGCCTGGGTGTGGGGGCCGAAGCTGACCGTTACCCGGATCAGGTGTCAGGTGGCCAGGCCCAGCGAGCGGCACTGGCCATGGTATTCGCCATGGCTCCGGCGTTGATTCTGGCGGACGAGCCCACCGGCAGCCTTGATCGTCACACCGCTGATGAGGTGGCGGACTGCCTGTTCACTGTGCAACAGCAAACCGGTTGTGCACTGGTCCTTGCTACCCACGACAGGGAGCTGGCGTCCCGCTGCGACCACTTGCTTGATCTCAGCACGACTGTTTGACCAATGATGCTTGCGCGCGCCTTCGTCAGCCACTACCGCCGCCACCCCATCCAGCTGTTGGCTCTGGCGTTGATGATTGTGCTGGCAACCATGCTTTGGACCGGGGTGACGGTACTGACCGACCAGGCCCGCAATAGTCTGTTGCAGAGCGAGAATGCGGTGGCGGCTCGCGCTCATGTGATTCGCTCGGATGGGCGACCGGTGGGTGTGGATGACTTTGCTGCCCTGCGTATGGCCGGCGTGTGTGTGGCGCCCTGGTTGGAGCTGCAGCGACCGCCGCCGGAAGGGCGGGTGATCGGCATCGACCCGTTGGCGATGGGGTGTTTCGGTGACACTGGCCTCGGCAGTGGTGCCGACACGTTGGATGGTGCGCCTTTCCTCGATATCAGCGAGGCCGCAGAACTTTCGAAAGAAGGGTACGGCAGCCGGCTTTACCTGCTGGCGCGGGATGAGAACAGGGATTTACCAACTGGTTATATTCTGCGTGAATTTTCCATGGGCCCACCCACCGGTGAACTGGCGGACAGTTTCCTGCTGAATCTGGATGCCCTGAGCCTCCTGGTGCTTCTGATTACGGGCCTTCTGGTGCGCAGCGTACATCGATTGGGGATTGCTCAACGGCACGGCAGCTTTTCCCTGCTGCACCGGTTCGGAGTGCCTCGCCAACGGATAACGCAGTGGCTGACCTTGGAGCTGTTGGTGCTGACCGGTATTTGCGTTGTGCCGGGGTTATGGTTGGGGGCAAGGCTTGCCGGGATGCTGGGTAGCGGTTTCGGCCAGGCCCTCGACAGCCTGTTTGATGTGGCCGTCTATGCCGGTGCTGAAGAAGCACTGCCCTGGAGGGCCGCCGCCATCGTGGTCTTTCTGGTGTTGGCGGTCTGTCTGGTGGACTGGGTGGTCCCGGCGCATTGGCGGGCGATGGCTGGCCAGGGCCGGGGGCGAACGATTGCCTTCCTGATGTTTCTGGTCGGGTTGGTGGGGGTTGCCCTGGCCCCGGCCCTGGCCTGGGTCTTTGTCGCGACGGCGATGGTGTTCGCGGGCGCCGGTTGGCTGACACCTGGATGGTTGGCGCTGCTTGCCCAACGGCTTTCCAATCGCACTGGCTCACGAAGAGAAGACCCACTTGCCCGCTGGCGGCAACGGGAACTGGCGGTGATGTTCCGGCACCTGGCGTTGCCGGTGGTGGCACTGCAATTTGCCATGGCCACGGTGCTGGCGGTGCAGGCGTTGGTGACGACCTTTGAGGGCACCTTCGAAACCTGGCTGGCCCAGCGCCTGGAAGCGGAGTTCTATGTGGAGGTGCCTGCGAATGCAGACGCCGACATGGCGGCTGCGCAATTGCAGAGCCTGGACGGTATCGGGCCGTGGCATCGTGTGATTCGTGGCCAGGCACACATTGCGAGGGCGGATTCCGGGAGCCAACGCGGCCTTGTCGATGAGCGTATTGCGGTGGACCTGTTTGCCCTGATGCCAATCAGTGATCTGGTGACAAAATGGTCTCTGTTGGAAAGTGTTGAGGAGCCCTGGCAAAAGCTTGAGACCGATAGCGTAATGATCAATGAGCAGTTGGCCCGGCGCTACCGGCTTGAGGTGGGCGACATGCTCGACATCAGAGTAGCGGATACCAATCGCAATGCAGAAGTGGTGGCTATCTACGCCGACTACGGGCGGCCTGCGGGGGAAATTTTGATGGCTGGTTCTGCGCTGCCGGCGGCATTCAAGCCCCACTTCCAAAGCTTTTCGGTGACGCCCGGCAGCGTGGCGATGTCCGACATCCGCGGGCGCCTGTCGGACACCTGGCAGACGTCGGAACTCACCATCAGGGACAACAACAACATCCGCGCGCTGGCGTCGAAGGTCTTCAGTCAGACGTTCCTGCTTACTCGCGCCATCAGCCTGTTGACCTTGTTGCTGGCGGCGATGGCCCTGCTGATTATGGGATGGGTCTTTTTCACCACCCGGGTGAAATACTTTCAGCTGCTGGGCGTTTGGGGACTGCCTGCATCGAAGGTCAGGCGTCAGCTCCGGCGCCTGTCGGTGGCGCTGACCCTCACGGTGACCATTGCTGCGCTACCGCTGGGCGTGTGGCTGACCTGGGTGCTGGTCAGTCGCATCAACCCGCTGGCTTTTGGGTGGTCATTGCCGATGGACCTGTACCCGTTGTTCTGGATTGAACTGGGTTTGGTGGCCGTGGCGACAGGGCTGATAATCGCCCATCTGATGCGCCGGCAGCTTGGCCACATGGACAGCATTAAACAGGTGGAGCCATGAATATCCAAACCGGCGTTGTTGCCGGCCTACTGGCGGTCGTCCTTGCGGGCTGTACGGATTTGGAGAACGACACCGGATTCGCCGGGCTTGCGCAGCAGACAGGCGAGGTGGAGAAATCGCAATTCCAGCAGCCGGAGCCAGGCGACCCCCTGACTTTTCCCGAGGACTGGGGGCCCCATCCGCAACACCGTATTGAATGGTGGTACCTGACCGCTAACCTGGAAACCCAGGACGGCAGACCGCTGGGGCTGCAGTGGACACAGTTCCGTCAGGCTTTGAAACCGCGACCCGCCAATGCGGAACCACCAGAGGCCAGTGCCTGGCCCCTGGACGCGGCGTGGATGGCACACGCCGCCGTGTCATTTGAGGGTGAGCACTGGTTTGAAGAAAAGCTGGCCCGGGGTGATTTGGGGCATGCCGGGGCCAGGGCGGACCCGTTACAGGTATGGCTGGATGACTGGCGGCTGGTATCGCAACCGGATTCCGAACAGTGGCATTTGCAGGTTGAGGGCGGTAACTGGCGCTACGATCTGCGCCTGAGCAACACCGGCAAACCGGTACCCCATGGGAAAAACGGGTTCAGTGCCAAATCCGCCAGTGGCGAGGGCTCAATGTATTTCAGCCTGGTGGATCTGCACATTGAGGGTACGGTGACCCTTGGCGATGAAACCCTGGCCGTTTCCGGCAAGGGCTGGTTCGATCGCGAGTGGAGCAGTCAGTTCCTGAAGGCTGGCCAGCAGGGCTGGGACTGGTTCGCCCTGCATCTGGATGACGGCCATAAACTGATGGCGTTTCGCCTGCGGGAAGACCAAGGCGCCTTCGTGTCTGGCAGCTGGATAAACGCCAATGGGCAGGTTGAAACGTTGAACGGAAACGACATCAGCCTGAGCCCACTCGACTGGCAATCCTCGCCGCAGGGCAGGGTTCCTGTGGAGTGGCATCTGCGGATGCCACAGCAAAACGTGGATATACAGGTTGCCGCGCCGCCCGGCGACTACTGGAACGCCGGGCTCTACCCGTATTGGGAAAGCCCGGTGACGGTGACAGGTTCCCACGATGGTGTGGGGTATATGGAACTGACCGGTTACCGCAACTGAGCTAGCGGATCGCCGGCGGCTGCAGACCGCTGATCAGTTCCTGGATGCCCCGGTGCCACTGTTGGCGGAGTTGGTGGAAGTAATCGTTGTGTTCGTCCACCCGGTCGACGAAGCAGGGCTTCAGTTCGTTGTTGCGGTATATGGCGACATCCAGCGGCATCCCCACCGACAGGTTGCTCTTCATGGTGGAGTCGAAGGAAATCAGGGCGCACTGGTAGGCCCGGTCCAGCGAGGAATTATAGTTCACGACGCGGTCGAGGATGGGCTTGCCGTATTTCGACTCGCCAATCTGGAAATAAGGCGTTTCTTCAGTGGCTTCAATGAAGTTGCCTTCGGGGTAGATGTTGAACAGGCGTACCTGTTCGCCCCGGATCTGGCCGCCCAGTATCAGTGAACAGCTGAAGTCCACATGGTTCACTTTGCCCTCGGGGTTGTCGCGGTGAATAACCTCGCGGATGGTTCTGCCGACAACCTCTGCCGTCTCGAACATGGAGGCGGTGGAGAACACATTGGGGTCTTCGGAGCCGGCGCGTTTTTCCAGCAGGCTGATAACGCTCTGGCTGGTGGCCAGGTTGCCCGCCGATAGAATCACCAGTTCCCGTTCCCCCGGCTGTTCGAAGACATGCATTTTGCGGAAGGTCGAAATCTGGTCAAAGCCCGCGTTGGTGCGGGAGTCGGATGCGAAAACCAGGCCGTCGGCCAGGCGCATCGCCACACAATAGGTCATGGGGCTACCCTCGGGTCGTACTGAATGCGCTCAGTTTACCCGTTTCTGCGCAGAAAGCATGGAGCGGCGTGTGGAATTTGCACAGCTTTTTGTTACTGGCTTTCCCCGGCCAGGGTGACCCAGGCACGGGTCTGCAGGTGCTCCATGCCGCCGCCGCTGCGAATACCCCGCACCGGTGCTGCATCCCGGTAATCCAGTCCGGTTGCCAGCTTGATATGGCTTTCAGCAACATTGAGCAGGTTCACCACATCAAAGGTATGCCAGTTGTGGCCCAGCCAGGCCTCGGCCCAGGCGTGGGTGGCCAGGTGGTCATCGCTGAACGTGTGGATGTAACCGCTGACATACCGCACCGGCACCCCAATGTGGCGGCAGCAGGAGATGAATACATGGGTATGGTCCTGGCACACACCCGCCTTCTGCTGAAAGGCTTCGGCGGCGGTGTGGGTCACCGTGGTGACGCCGGGCGTGAATTCGATGTGCTCGAGGATACGGTTCATCATTCGCACCAGGCTGCGCTTGTTGGCGGAGAACTGGCTTGCGAAGGCCTTTATGGCCTTGTCGGCGTCGGTTAATGGGGTGTGGCGCAGGAACACCTCGGGCGGAAACGGTGAGTCGTCTTTGGTCAATGGTTTGCCCGTAAGATCAACCACGCCCTCCGCAGTCAGGGTGATCTCCCTGGTCGCTTTGTCCATGGTCATGACGGTAACAATATTGCCGAAGCCGTCTGTCATCTGGCTGGTTTCGCCGGGGGCACTCAGGTGCCACTCCAGTATCTTCTGCTGGGGTGTGTTACGGGGTGTCAGGCGTAGATACTGGATGCCTTTGTGCATGGGTTCGTCGTAGCTATAGGTGGTGTCATGGCGGATATTCAGCTTCATTGTTTCCACCCCATGTAGTCTTTCTGGATCTGGCCGGCGATACGTTGAATGCGTTGCAGGAAGTCGGTCAGATACTCATTCAGGCCGCGCTCGGCAATGTACTCGCGGTCGCCGTAGCGGATGTTGGCATACAGGCTTGTGGCCAGGCGCCGGGCCCGGCGGGCCTCGCCGCTTTCGATCTGCTCCAGAAGATCCGCGATTTCCTCCAGGCAGGCGTGGAGCGAACGGGGAACATCCGGTTTGAGAATCAGAAGTTCGGCCACATTCATCGGTTCGATATTGTGGCCGTAGGTGTTCTGGTAGGCCTCAAAGGCGGCCAACGAGTGCAGCAGCGCCGTCCATTCGAAGAACGACTGGGTGGGGTGCCCTTCCAGGGATTTGGTGGCCATGTGGTGGCGGATGTTCAGCACGCGGGCGGTGGCGTCTGCACGCTCGATAAACGTACCCAGGAGCAGGAAATGGAAGGCGTCATTGCGCAGCAGGGTGCCATAGGCTGCACCACGGAACACGTTTGAGCGTTCGCGGGTCCAGTCAAACACCCGGCTGGCGTTGGATTCGGTCACCCCTTTATGGCGTAATTCCTTCAGCTCCATCCAGGCCAGGTTAATGCTCTCCCAGACATCTGCGGAGAGATTGCCTCGCACGTGCAGGGCGTTATCTCGGGCGCTGCGGATCACACTGAACACACTGGCAGGGTGGCGGTCGTCCAGAAGAAGGAAATCAATCAGGTTCTGGGGGGTGATTTCCGGGTAGAGCTCGTGAAAGGTTTCGCGGCTACCGGTCACCAGCAATGGCACGGATAGCTGTTCCTCGCGGTCTTCGGGAACGTCGATCAACGCCATCGTGAGGCTGACGTCCAGCAGACGGGCCTGGGTTTCCGCCCGCTCAAGATAGCGGGCCATCCAGAACAGACTTGATGCAGCTCGGCTCAGCATTCCTCGCCCTCCAGTACCCAGGTGTCCTTGGTGCCACCGCCCTGGGATGAATTCACCACCAGCGACCCTTCTTTCAGGGCCACCCTGGTCAATCCACCAGGTACCATCTGCACTTTCTTGCCCGAAAGCACAAAAGGCCGCAGGTCGAGGTGTCGGGGCGCTACGCCTTCGTTTACAAACGTCGGGCAGGTAGACAGGCTCAGTGTGGGCTGGGCAATGTAGTTGTCTGGCCTGGCCCGCAACAGCGAGCGGAAATGGCTCAGCTCTTTTTTGCTGGCCTTGGGGCCGATCAGCATGCCGTAGCCACCAGCGCCCTGGGTTTCCTTGACCACCAGGTCTGGCAGGTTGTCGAGGATGTACTTGAGGTCTTTTGGCTTGCGGCCCTGCCAGGTGGGGACATTTTTCAGGATCGGTTCTTCACCCAGGTAGAAGCGGATCATCTCGGGTACGAAGGGGTAAATGGCCTTGTCGTCGGCGACGCCGGTGCCCATGGCGTTGGCAAGCACCACATTGCCGGTGCGGTAGGCTGCATAGAGCCCGGGGACACCCAGCATGGAATCCGGGTTGCCAGCCAGCGGATCGAGGAAGTCGTCGTCGACCCGCCGGTAAATCACGTCCACCTGCTGGGGGCCGACGGTGGTCTTCATGTAGACCTTATTGCGACGTACAAACAGGTCCGCCCCTTCCACCAGTTCGATACCCATCTGCCGGGCCAGGAAGGCGTGTTCAAAATAGGCACTGTTGAAACGACCGGGGGTTAGCACCACCACGGTGGGGTTGGGATTTAGCGACGCTGCGCGCAGTGTTTCGCCCAACAGGGCCGGGTAATGTTCAACCGGTGCTACCGGGGCCTTGGCAAACAGTTCTGGAAACAGGCGCATCATCATGCGCCGGTTTTCCAGCATGTAGGAGACACCGCTGGGGCAGCGGAGATTGTCCTCCAGCACGTAGAAGTCGCCGTCGTTGTGGCGGATCAAATCGATGCCGGCTATGTGGGAATACAGATTACGTGGCAGCTTGAGGTTTTGCATGCCGGGCTGGTACTGGGGATTGGCGAATACCTGCTCAGCACTGATGACACCGGCGCGAATAATCTCGAACTCGTGATAGATATCGAACAGGAAGCGGTTCAGCGCCTGCACCCGCTGGCGCAAACCAGCTTGCAGACGTTGCCAGTCGCTGGCGGAGATTACTCGTGGGATCAGATCAAACGGGATAAGCCGTTCGGCCCCCTGGTCTTCGCCATAGACGTTAAAGGTGATGCCCAGGCGTTGGAACAGCACGTCTGCCTCGCGGCGCTTCTCGGCCAACAGGGCTTCGTCGGATCGGATCAGCCAGTCCTCCAGCATCCTGCAGCTGGGTCGTACCCGATTATTCTGGTCGAACAGTTCGTCGTAGATACCCTCGGGTGGGGTTTGTATCAACATAACCATGACCCTCTCCTGAACACGCCGTCCACCGGATGTGGGCGGTCGGTATTCAGCCATTCCCATGATGTAAAGGAACAGCAAAAGGCAGGCCACTCTGGCGGCAAACCGTGGGTTTATCACCGGAACGGGTTATTTAAGCAAAGGCCAGACGGAGGGAAGTGTCAATAAAAAGCATTGCCAGCCGCCGGGAAAGGCGGCTGGCGGGCAAGGGTTATTCCAGGGACGTAGCGCCAATGCGGTGAATACTGACATCCGCACCGTTGAATTCCTCTTCTTCTGTGAGACGCAGGCCGGAGATGGCGTTAACAATGCCGTAGACGATCAGGCCGCCGACAAAAGCCACCACAACACCGGCAACCGAACCGATGATCTGCGACATCAGGCTGACCCCGCCCAGGCCCCCGAACGCTTCCTGGCCAAAGATGCCGGCGGCAATGGCACCCCATACACCGCACACACCGTGCAGGGGCCATACACCCAATACATCGTCCAGGCGCTCAATCTTGTCCTGGGCCCACTCAAACATGTACACGAAGATGGCGCCGGCGATGCCACCGGTAATCAGCGCACCGACCGGGTGCATCAGGTCCGAACCGGCGCACACCGCCACCAGGCCGGCGAGCGGTCCGTTGTGGATGAAGCCCGGGTCCTTGCGGCCGACCAGCATGGCCACCAGAACGCCACCCACCATGGCCATGAGACTGTTCACCGCCACCAGGCCGCTGATGCCATCCAGGGTCTGGGCGGACATCACGTTAAAGCCGAACCAGCCGACGGTGAGAATCCAGGCGCCCAGCGCCAGGAATGGAATGTTGGAGGGGGCAAACGCCACCACGCGGCCATTGCGGTAACGGCCTTTACGTGCGCCCAGCAGGAGCACGGCGGCCAGGGCGATCCAGCCGCCCACGGCGTGCACCACGACCGAGCCGGCAAAGTCGTGGAAGGCTGCACCAAACTGGTTCTCCAGCCAGGCCTGGAAGCCGTAGTTGCCGTTCCAGATCATGCCCTCGAAGAAGGGATATACAAATGCCACGATCAGCCCGGAGGCGATAAGCATGGGGTAGAACTTCGCACGCTCGGCGATACCGCCGGAGACGATGGCGGGAATGGCGGCGGCAAAGGTCATCAGGAAGAAGAACTTGACCAGGTCATAGCCATTTGCGGCCGTTAGCTCTGAAGCGCCGGCCATAAAGTGGCTGCCGTAGGCGATGTAGTAGCCAATGAAAAAATAGGCCACGGCGGAGATGCCGAAGTCGGTCATGATTTTTACCAGGGCATTCACCTGGTTCTTGTGGCGCACGGTGCCGACTTCCAGGAAGGCGAAGCCAGCATGCATGGCCAGTACCATGATGGCACCGATCAGAATGAACAGTGTGTTGGCGCTTTCGGTCAGGGTATGTACTGCACTCGTGATGTCCACGGGTTGGTTGCTCCTGATTTTTTGGTTTTATCCACCTGTCACGGGCGGGTTGTGCATTGATAGCGTGCACACCAAGCAAGGAGTGTTCCATTTTGAGGCAAATTCAGAGCGGGTAGTCGATTAGGTGATTTTCCGCTCTGAAATTGGGCGGGGTTGAGTTGAAGACGGGGTGTTTGCGCTCTTTAATGGTGCATTGATGGGCCGAGTGCACCAATATGGCCGTCTACCACAGTAATTCGTCCTGGTCGGAGTCGTCGGAACTGCGGGAATCCGGTGCAGCAGACACATCGGCTTCGGGGTTCATGAGTTCCCTTAACCGCATCTCCTGTTCCTCGATCGGTCCGGACAGATCGATAATGATTTCCACCCGGCGATTTTTGGCGCGGTTCTCCGAAGAGGTGTTTGGTACTCGTGGCTCGGTATAAGCGAGACCGGTGACCGCCAGCCGGGCAGGCTTCAGATTACCCTCGGCGAGGAGCGCATTGGCAACCGCTGCCGCCCGGGCGGCGGATAGATCCCAGTTGCTGTAGAACCGCTGCGTACGGATGGGAACATCGTCGGTATGGCCTTCGATGGTCAGCTTGCCGGGGATCTGCACCAGTATGTCGGCCATTTCCAGCAACAGACCTTCAAACTCCCAGGTCAGGTCCGCCGAACCGGAGGGGAACGCCCCCTTCTCCTCAACGCGAACAATGATTCTATGATTGTCCTGGATGAGGTTGACCCGGCCGTCTTCGATGGCTGTCTCAAGAACCGATCGAACCTGTTCCAGGGTCTTCTCGAGCTCTTCCTGGATGGCGGATTCCACAGCCACATCCGTAGGGCTTTTCAGGGTTTCCAGTTCGGGCTGCTCGTCGGTGGTTGTCTGTTTGACTTCGTTGACGACGGTGGGCTCGGGCGGTGCCGGAGAAAACTGATCGAAAATCGGGCTGGTGCCCATGGGTACCTCAAGGACGGGCACCTCGCGCTGCACACCAAACGCTTTCGACAGTTCACCAGCGATCTGTTTGAACTTCTGTGCGTCGATCTCGGAGAACGACAACAGCAGGACGAAAAAGCACATCAGCAGCGACATCAGGTCCGCGAATGTCACTACCCAGGCGGGAATGCCCGCTTTTTCCTCTTCTGGTAATTCGTCCATGGCTAAACGCCTGCGGTCTCGGCTTCTGAGTTTTTCTCACGTTCTTTCGGGGTCAGGTAACTCGACAGCATCTGTTCGATAATCCGCGGATTGGTGCCTTCCTTGATAGCAACCAGCGCATCAATATAGAGCGATTGCAGACGCGCTTCCTCAGTCATTCGCAGCGAGAGTTTGTCCGCGATGGGGGTGGCGATCATGGTGGCAATCATTGCGCCGTAGAGTGTGGTTAGCAGGGCAACCGCCATGGCAGGACCGATGGATTTCGGGTCTTCCATGTTGGACAGCATCTGCACCAGCCCGATCAGGGTTCCGATCATCCCCATGGCAGGGGCCACATCGGCCATTGCCGTAAAGACTTTTGCGCCAGACCGGTTGTGATCCAGCGTCAGTAGGCGCTCCTTGGACAGCAGGTGTTTGATGGTTTCAGCATCCTGGCCATCGACCAGCATCTGTATTCCCTGGCCGAGAAACGGCGAGCCAACTTCGCGCTCTTCCAGGCCGAGCATGCCTTGCTTGCGGGCAACATTGGCTACCTCAATCAGTTCATCAATGCTTTCACGGGTGTCCGGCAAACGGAATTTGAACGCTCGAGCGGCCACTTTGAAGGCGCTGAAAAACTGGTTGAAGCTGAATTTCGCCAGCACAACCAGCATGGTGCCACCGACCACAATCAGTATGGAGGGGGGATTGATAAAAACATCCGGCGACACGCCAAGAATGACGGCTGAGGCTATAAGCAGGATGGCCCCAACAAGGCCGATCAGGGTGGCAAAATCCACATTAGCTCCAAAGGGTTTTGTGATTCAGAGGGCTTTCGAAGATTAACGGTAGTCCACTATTGAATCAATCGCTATCCGTAAGCGTTTGTGTTTCTATTTTAAGATCTTTCCACGCTGCGTAACGAAGCAGGTCGGATTCCACCAGGGCCAGGCATGCGGCCACCACACCGGCGTCGTCCAGCAGGCCGAATCCCAGCAGCAGGTCCGGAATCAAATCCAGGGGATTGAGTACGTAAACAAGGGCACCGGCGATCGCCGCAATGCTTTTCCAGGGTACTTCGCGATAGTTGCCCTGCCAGTAGTCCCTGAGCATGGAAAACATCAGCCGGATGTCAGTGCTGAACCGGCTCAGTTTGCCACTGTTCCTGACTTTGTCCTCGATGGCCTGCTGGCGGTCGAGCAGGGCGCCCACATCTCTGCGGTGAACCTTGTCCGCCTCTTGATTCAACTGTTCGTTTGCCGTGCGCTTGCTAAAACCTGTCATCGGGCTATTCCTGTGTGGGATGGCCTTGCAGCTCCATGATCCATGAAGCCTGTGACAAAGCCAAGGATGTTTGCGAGGCGATTTCCGATCATGGTTATACTGGTGGTATGACCGATTTCGTGAAACAGAATCCCTCGTCCTTTCCCGATGCGCTGTTGTGCGAAGCGCGAGGTCTTGAGGTTTTGGCAGGCACTCTCAGGGCGGCCGGTGTCAGCGGATTGCGTGTGCCGGAGGTGAAAGCTGTCTCAGCCCACGAACTGGTGATTCCGAAGATCCACTCCGGCCCGGCGAGCGAGGAAGCCATGGCCGCGCTTGGCGAAGGCCTGGCGCAAATGCATGCGGTACGTCAGCCCGAGTACGGATTCGACGCCGACAACATGATTGGGATGTCACCCCAGAAGAACCGCCTGACGGACGATTGGGGGGCGTTTTTCCTGAGAGATCGACTGGGTGTGCAGGTAGGCATGATCCGCAATGACCATGTCCGGAAAGAGTTTGAAGCGGTGCTTGAGCGTCAGGGCGACGAGCTCGCCCGGTTTCTGAATGAGCATTGCGAACACCCAAGCCTGCTCCACGGCGACCTATGGTCCGGGAATGTCCTGTTCGACAGCGCCGGGCCCTGGCTCATTGATCCGGCGGTTTATTACGGTGACCGGGAGGCGGACATTGCCATGACAGAGCTGTTTGGTGGCTTCTCCTCGGCTTTTTATCGTGCCTATGACCGGGTCTACCCCAGAACGGATGTCTACGACACCAAGAGGGCCACCTACAACCTGTACCACACCCTCAATCACTACAACCTTTTCGGGGCATCCTATCTGAGCGCCTGTCGCCACAACCTTGACGTGGTGGCCTCGCTGTAAGCGTGGCCGCTACCACCAGGCCTTGTCCCACATTTCAGGATTGGCCCAGTTGTCGGGATTGTTCCAGGCGCGTTTGTGGTTGTAGCTGTCGATGTTGTAGGTGTAGAGCGTGAGTGGGCTGTCTTCGTCACCAAGCTCAGCCTGCCGGCGGAAGCCCAGCCCGATGAAGTCCGTAAACGACCAACCGGGGCAGTCTTTCACCACAACGGCAATCTGGTGGGTGCCGTAGTTGCGCAGTTGGCCCAGCAGTACTTGGCCCTCGTCGTGGTTCAGGTGTTCGAGCGTGTTGGTCACCAGGGCCAGGTCCTGGGTCTCGGGCAGAGGGAAGGCATCGTTGGGGGCGCTGGTATCCAGGGTGGTCATGGCCGACTCGCTGTGGTGCCGGCACCAGTGATCCCCAACCTCACCAGCGATCTCGCCGCAAACCACCAGTGTGGCCGGTTGGCAGGTATCGATAATGCGGGCCAGGGCCTGCTGCACAGTGGTCATGTTTGGTGTGTCCGTCTGGAATGGAACAACCAGTATCACACCCGCCTGTCGGCGGCATCAACCAGATGCACGCCGACAGCGTTCAGCAAGCAACAGCCTTAGAGCTCCTGAGCCGTTGGCCGCAGGATAATTTCGTTGATATCCACGTCCGCAGGCTGTTCGATGGCATAGACGATGGCCCGCGCCACCGCATCGGAATCAATCGCCACCTTGTAGAGTTCATCCGCTGCCTGTTTGGCGTTCGGGTCAGTGATGGTGCTGGTCAGCTCGGTGTCGATGGCGCCCGGTGAGATATTGGTGCTGCGGATCTCGTCGCCGGCTTCCATGCGCAAGCCTTCAGACAGCGCCTTCACCGCGTATTTCGTGGCACAGTACACAGCGGCGCCGGGGAACAGTTTGTGTCCGGCAACGGACGACAGGTTGATCACATGCCCGCTGTGTTGTTCCCGCATGGTCGGCAGCACAGCCGCGATGCCATACATCACGCCTTTAATGTTGACGTCCACCATCTGGTCCCACTCATCGACCTTCAGGGCGTCCAGCGGTGCCAGTGGCATCAGGCCGGCGTTATTGATCAGTACGTCGATCCGGCCGAAGGTTTCTTTCGCGGTGGCAGCCAGTGACTCCACCTGGTTTCGGTCAGTCACATCGGTAACCTTCCAGGTGACTTCAGCACCCTCGGCTTTCAGGTCTTCTGCCAGTTTGGACAGGCGGTCTTCGCGACGGGCTGCAAGCACCAGCCGGGCTCCTCGCGCTGCCAGGCGGCGGGCAGTTGCCTCACCCAGGCCACTGCTGGCGCCGGTGATAATCACGACTTTGCTATTGATTGGGTCGTTGGTATTGCTCATGGTTTGACTCCTTACTCGTGTGAAAGTGATGTTCAGACGCTGGGTTCAAGTTCCTTCAGCGTCGGGTAATCGGTATAGCCGCGCTCATCGCCGCCGTAGAAGGTGCTGTCATCCCATTTGTTCAGTTCCGCATGCTGGCGGAAACGCTCGGGCAAATCGGGGTTGGCGATAAATGGACGGCCAAAGGTCACCAGATCACAGCGGTCATTGCCGATCCGTTTGCGAGCTTCCTCAGCGGTGTAGGCGCCGTTGGCGATGTAAGTGCCGTGGAATCCAGCCTGGATGGCATCGATCACGGATTCCGGACGGCCGTTCGCATGGTTGCCCTGGAATGAGTCTTCCACGACCTCGATGTAGCTGATGCCCAGATCGTTCAGCCGCTTCGCGAATTCACCAAAGGTTTCGACCGGGTCCTCGTCGTACATGGCGTTGAAACTGCCAGTCGGGCTGACCCGAACACCGACGTTGCCCTTGCCCCATACGTCGATCACGGCTTCTATCACCATCAGTGGCAGGCGCATCCGGTTTTCAACGGAGCCGCCAAACTCATCACTGCGGTGGTTGCTGCCGCTCTTGAGAAACTGGTCCAGCAGGTATCCGTTGGCGGCGTGTACTTCGACGCCATCAAATCCGGCCGCTTTGGCGTTCAGCGCACCCTGGCGATACTGTTCCACGATGTCCGCCATTTCGCCGGCTTCAAGAGCTCTGGGCTCGGGCACGTCCACCATGCCGGAGTCGGCACTGATGAAGGTCTTGGCGCCCTCGGGTTTGATCGCCGATGGTGCTACAGGCTTGTTGCCATTCGGCTGCAGCGCCGTATGGGAAATTCGGCCAACGTGCCAGAGCTGCATGTGAATGCGTCCGCCCGCCATGTGCACCGCACTGGTGACCTTGCGCCAGCCTTCGATTTGCTCCTCCGAGTGGATGCCTGGCGTGAATGCATAGCCCTTACCCTGAGGTGACACCTGGGTTGCTTCGCTGATGATCAGTCCTGCACCGGCCCGCTGCTGATAGTACTGCGCGTTCATGTCGTTCGGTACGTCTCCAGGCTGGCTGGAGCGCGAACGGGTCAGGGGCGACATTAGCACACGGTTGGGCAGTGTTAGGGTGCCGAGATCGTGCGGTTGAAACAGTGCGTCGTTTACGTTGTTCATTGATCGCTCTCCTTGAGGATTAACTGAGTGTAATTAGACCAGTCTACTAGTAATGACTGAAAAAAATGTGGGTGTTCAGTGAATACCAAGACATTGGCGGAAAAAGACCCGCACAAACCGCTCCATGGGCTCGGTAGACTTCAGAACCTTGGCTCTGAGAATGGCGCCTTCCCAGCCGGAAAGCAGAAAGCTGGCTACGTCGGCAGGATCGATGGATGCATCGATATCGCCGGCCTGGCGAGCCTCTTCAACACAACGCTCAAAGCGTTTTTCCCAACCCTGGAAAACGGTGTCCAGGCGCCTGCGGAAGGTTTCGTTCTGCCCGGCCAGTTCCTGGCCAAGATTGCCAATCAGGCAGCCCCGGGTGAATTCGCAGCTGGTCATGGTTTCCAGCCCGGCGTCGAAATAGGCCCTTAAGCGATCCACGCCCGAGCGGCTGTGGTCGTTCAGAATCAAATCCAGCTTGGTGTCGTATTCCTGCGCAAAGGTGTCGATGACAGCCAACCCGAAATCGTTCTTGCTGCTAAAGTAATGGTAGAACGACCCTTTGGGTACACCGGCGGCGGTCAGCACGGCATTGATGCCCGTCGCGCCGAAGCCTTTTTGACCAATCAGGTCGGCGCCGGTGTGGATGATGTGATTGCGGGTGTCGTTCGATGTCATGGCTGGTATATTAGACCGGTCGTCTAGTAAGCGTCAAACCCGTAAAACCCGAGACATTTTATTCCGTACCACGTTCAAGGAGTCTGCCAGTGATTAAATCCCGTGCCGCAGTGGCGTTTGCCCCCAACAAACCGCTGGAAATTGTGGAAGTGGACGTTGCCCCGCCGCAGAAAGGGGAGGTGCTGGTGCGTATCGTTGCCACCGGCGTCTGCCACACAGACGCCTACACACTGTCCGGCGCCGATTCCGAGGGGAATTTCCCGGCCATCCTGGGCCACGAAGGCGGTGGCATTGTTGAGGCCGTTGGAGAAGGTGTCACCTCCGTCGAAGTGGGCGATCACGTGATTCCTCTATACACGGCCGAATGCGGCCAGTGTAAATTCTGCACCTCCGGCAAGACCAACCTGTGTGGCTCCGTACGCGAAACCCAGGGCAAGGGCGTGATGCCGGACGGCACCTCCCGCTTCTCCTACAAGGGTGAGCCTATCTACCATTACATGGGTTGCTCCACCTTCTCCGAATACACCGTGCTGCCGGAAGTCTCCCTGGCGAAAATTCCCAAGGACGCACCGCTGGAGAAAGTCTGCCTGCTGGGTTGCGGCGTCACCACCGGCATTGGCGCGGTATTGAACACCGCCAAGGTGGAAGAGGGCGCAACGGTTGCCATCTTCGGCCTTGGTGGTATCGGCCTGGCGGCGATCATCGGCGCCACCATGGCCAAGGCCAGCCGCATCATCGCCATCGACATCAACCCCGGCAAATTCGATATCGCCAAACAGCTGGGCGCCACGGATGTAGTGAACCCCAAGGATTACGACAAGCCGATCCAAGAAGTAATCGTTGAAATGACCGACGGCGGTGTCGACTACTCCTTTGAGTGTATCGGCAACGTCAATGTGATGCGCTCCGCCCTGGAGTGCTGCCACAAGGGCTGGGGTGAATCCATCATCATCGGCGTGGCCGGCGCCGGCGAGGAAATCAGTACTCGTCCGTTCCAGTTGGTCACCGGCCGGGTCTGGAAAGGCTCCGCGTTTGGTGGCGTGAAGGGCCGGACGGAGCTGCCAGGTTTTGTGGAAAAGGCCGAGAAAGGGGATATTCCGCTGGATGTGTTCATCACCCACAACATGACCCTGGAGGACATCAACGAGGCGTTTGAGTTGATGCATGAGGGGAAGAGTATTCGGTCGGTGATTCATTTCTGATAGGGCACAAAACCATTCTTAAAGTCCGGGCAGGGACGCCCGTATTCCAGATTTCTACGCATTTCGGTTAGCCCCTCCGCCCAGGTACCAGGTGTCGTACTAACAGCTGCTGGCGCCCCACATGGTAGCCAACCGCCTGGCCTGCTTCGACGGTATCCTGAAGCTGTTCGCTTGTCTTGATGGCCAGTTGATGGATGTCGTGAATTTCCTCGTTCAGTTGTGAAACGGTCTGGCTCTGTTGCTCACTGGCAGCCGCAATCTGCTGGTTCAGGCCGTCGCTTTCGGCAATGCCCGCCACAATATTACGGATTGCCTCTGCGGTGGCGGATACCTGCTCCACGCTCCTCTCGGACTGCTGTTTTCCCTGTGCGATGGATTCGACCACCCGGCGGGAGCCTTCCTGCAAGGCAGTGATCATTTGCTGGATTTCATTGGTGGATTCCTGGGTGCGCTTTGCCAGGGAACGAACTTCATCGGCAACCACCGCAAAACCGCGCCCACTTTCGCCGGCCCGGGCGGCCTCAATGGCGGCATTCAGGGCCAGCAAATTGGTCTGTTCAGCGATCGCGACGATCACATCCAGAATCCGGCCAATCGATTGGCTGTTCTGATCAAGTTCCTCCACGGTTTGGCTGGTTTCCTCGAGCTCACTCGCCAGGGCAAGAATACTGTCGCGCGCGGCGGCTGCAGAACGGGCGCTGTTTTCCCCGGAATCACGGTTTCGCGCACTGAGACCAGCAGCCTGCTGGGTATTCTCCGAAACTTCGCGAATGGTAGCGGTGAATTCCTCGATGGAGGTCGCCACGGAGGAGAGTGCTGATTGCTGCTGACCGCAGGCCTCGGAACCGCCTTGTAGCAGAGAGTTGGCCCGCAGGACATTGTCTTCGATCTGTCCGCCGCTGTCGCTGATACGTGCCACCATGACCTTCAGCCGGACTTCCACCAGCCGCATAGCTAGCTCAATCTGGCCCGCGACGCCGGCGTTTCCGGTGTAGACCAGTTGCTTGATGGGATGGCTGACAACAGCTCGACAACGCGTGAACAGCCGCGCCAGTGGGCGATTGAGTTGGTAGAAGAGGCCGAGGGAGAGTGTGCTGCCAAGAAGGAACAAGAGGACCGCCAGCGTTGGAGTGCCGAACATTCCAGCCATTGTGGCGGGGGCAAAACAGAGGCTGGCGACCAGCCACTGCAGGGTAGCAGGGGGCAGCCGTGGAATCCTGAGGGCAAGGGGCTGCCGGCCTTGGCTGCGGGCATGGTAAACCTGTTCGGTTCTCCGAATGGTGGCTTCATCGGGTAACCGGTAAATGGCCTGGTATTCCAACAGTGTTCCGTCCGTGTCGGTAATCGGGCTAACGAAGGCATCCAGCCACCAGTTGGTCCCATCTGCCCTACGGTTGCGGATCATGCCCATCCAGGATTCTCCGCGGCCAATGGTTTCCCACAGGTCGTTCAGCGGCGCTCCGGGCATGTCGGGGTGCCGCAGTTTGCTGAAAGACATGGCTTTCAGTTCCTGTTTCGAGAAGCCGCAGGTTCTGCAAAAGGCGTTGCTGGCGTAGGTAATGGCACCCTTGCTGTCAGTGAGTACCAGCAGTTGGTCGTCTTCGTGGAGGGCGTCGGGTAGGGGCTCATATCGGGACATAAATCTTATCCTCCGAAACCAAAAAGGGGCCCGCCAAAGCGGGCCCAAGGGCTAGCACCAGGCTTAGCTGCCGGTTGCGCGGAGATGCTGCACGTTGAACATATTGGGGGGGGACAGCTCGGGGTCGACCTGGCCCTTGAACTGGCCGGTGGTGCAGTGGCTGGCCTGCACGTCGATCATGCTGAAGCTGTCGTCAATGGATACACCGGTACCCTCGTTCTTGGGCAGGTGGTGGTCTGGATGGGCCTGTCCGATGGTGAAGGTTTTCCACAGGCTGCCCTTACGGTCATAGGCGACGGTGCGGGGAATGGTGAACGTCTGGGCGTCCATGTAGTGGATACGTTTCGACAGCGGATGGCTTTCATCCACCGGTTTCGCCTCCACTTCGTACACCTTTCTGAGCTGCCAGGTGATGTCCGGGAAACAGCCGCCCTTGCCACTGAAAGCCACCACCTGGTAACCATTGCTGTCGCTGTGGGTTTCTTCGTCCAGCTTCAGCTCGTTGTGGTTGTAGAACGGCATCAGCATGTAACGGGTGCCCTTATAGGTCCAGTCCATGTCGGAAATGCGGCCGTTGTAGCCCTCGAAGTCTTCGATCATCAGGTCCGAACCGAGAAAGGCATCGGTAACCTGGCCTGTGGCCAGGCGGCGCACGCGGCGCTGGAAGCCCAAATAGAGCCAGGAGTTATCACGTTTGAGGTCGTCGGCGGCCCGGTGAATCAGAAGTTGCGTATTGCGGACGTCCGCTGGGTCGAGTACCTGTACATAGATGGCGCGGAACAGGTCAGACGGGTTGGGCGTGATTTCCGGGGTGGGTTCCTGTATCACTCGGCCCTTGTAATTCAGGAAGTGGAAGTTGAATTTGATGGTCCGCTCCACCTTGGCTGATTCCATGTCCCGGTACTTCCAGTAGAACGGCATGATGGCGGCACTGTCGCCCCAGTTGTAGCCGTACTTGTAGTTCCAGGCCAGTTTTTCGCCGGCGCGGGGGTCATCCGCATCCGGCTCCTGCGGGAACGGGCGACCGGCTTTCCAGCCGTTAATTTCCCCGACCTGCTCACCCAGGGAAACCTCACCCAGGGCGTTGCGGGTTGCGTCCACATAGGCAGGGTGCAGGTCGAAGGACGTGGTCTTTCCCACGGCAATGGATGTCCAGCCGTTCTCGATGAAGGTATAGAAGGCCGGATCGATCACGTCCTTGAACTGTGCCACGTTGGATTCGTCGATGGTCATGCCGGCGCTAAGCCCTTCGTGGCTTGGCATTTGATCCTTGTATGGATGGAACGATTCGTTGATGACCTTGTCACTGGCAAAGGCGCCAGCGGAGAAGGCGCCCGCCGTAAGACCGATCACCAGGCCATTAAACACGGATTTTCGGAATGCTCGTTTCATGATGTTTCCTCTATATCAGAAGCTGTAACGCATGGTCAGTTGAAGCTCGTCTTCTTCCTGAGCCATTCCAATGGGGCCAGATTGGAAGCGGCCCAGCGGCTCGTATCCACCCAGGCCGGCAGACTCCCCGGCCGGTTGCCCCGGATAGGTGGCGGTGAACGGATCCCAGGGGTTGCAGCTACGGCAGTCATCGAATTTGCGCGCGCCGGTACCCACCTTGATGTTTGCACCGGCCGTGACACGGAAGTTGTCACTGACCAGCCACTCAACAGACGGCGCGATCGCGGTTGCCCCGGCTCGGAAATCATGTGCGGTGATGATCTGCGGGCTGAGGCGGCCATTCATGTAGAAGCCTTTGATCAGCAGGGTGCCTGTCCAGTTTTCTTTCCAGTCGGGAATACCGGCTTCACCAAACCGACGCTGCTCGCGCTCGTGATCCAGGATGTGCTGACCGAATACCTGGCCGGAGAACAGGAATGCCTGGTGTTCGTTCAGGAGGGGAATGAAGATGTTCTTGTCAGCGCCGACCACGTAGCGAACCACGTCGCTCTCGGAGTAGAGATCTTCCTCCAGCGTATTGGCGAATTCCTCGCCGGTGGTATAGGCCGCTTCAAGCCTGAGGACGGTATCAACACTCTGGGCGTAATAATCCAGGGAGCCACCGAACAGGTTGACCCTCGGGAAGTGGATATCGAAGGCAATCAGGCTTGGCCATATACCGGTTTCACCGGTAAAGCCGTTTTGTGCGGGAATACCGCCCCGAAGAGAGGGCAGTTGGGAGCGATAGGTCAGGGCGTTGAGCGAGAAGCCCAGATCACCATAAACGCCTTCCATCTTGAGGCCGACCTGGGTATTCGCCAGGCTCCAGCTTGGCATGTGCGCTTCGCGGATACCGATCTGGCCGGGGCCGAAATCCGTTGCCGCTTCGCCGCCTGCGAAGTTGGCCACTGTGCCACCATTTTCCCAGAGGCTGTTCATGCCGCGGAAGAAGCAGCCGGCATCGAGAATAACGTTGGGCTGACCGCACTGGCCGATATCGTGCGGGCGGAACTTGTCGAAGTTCCATACCAGCTGGAAATTAAGGTCGTCGAAGGCGAGGCCATCGAACACCTCGGTTGGCCCCATGCGGTAGTCGGTCCGGAGTATCCACATGGGAATCCGGATGTCTTCCAGTTCGTCGTAGATATTGTTGCGGGAGTAATCCACCGGGTTGATCACATCCAACACCCGAAAAAGGTCGGTACGTCCCCAGATGACTTGCTGCTTGCCTAATCGGGTGCTGAGGATATTACCGTTCGAGAAGTTGTAATCGAAATCCACGTAGAGTTCGCGGATGAAATCGGCGCGGTCGTTGAACTCCTGGAATCGCATGTCGTTGGTGTCTTTGTCCAAATAACCGTCGATACACCCTCGTTCGTCCTCGTCACAGGGGCGAACCGGCACGCCGAAGGCTACACCGCCGTCGGTATCATGCAGGTTTTCACCCAACACGATCATGCCTTCGTTGGGGTTGTTCGCTTCACTGAAGGAGTTCGGCAGCTTCAGGCCGCCACCGTGGGGCACGGTGGCGTTGGGTCCCGCTGCCCGGTTTTCCAGGCGGACCGGTCCACCGGCATTGCGGCCGTATTCGTCATCATTAAGGTCGTAAACACCGTCATAGCTACCACGGAGCGTGGCGTTGACGGAGACATTACTGAAAATGCCGACATCTCCAGCCCGTTTCTCTGCTTCCAGCTGTAGTGTGTTGCGGAATTTTGAAAGCCCTACGCCATCCCGGCCGTAGGTTGCATTCTCGTAGAAGCCGTTTACCCGGGTACCTTCCTGGGCGACGGCGGAGTTGATTGGTAACAGCGCCAGGCCGGCACTTCCCGCAAGGGTATAGCACCAGAGCCTCAGGCCTTTTATTGTTGTTTGCATGGCATGTCCTCGTTACAGGTTTTAGTGGAGTGTCCTACCGGGCTCAGGCCCGGTACGGCTCTCCCGGCACGAACCCATCCTCTTGTTCCCGTGGGGAACCGGACGATGGAGATGGTGTTGGTGGGTGACGATCAGCATGGAGAATGCCGTCTTCGTCGGCGTAAACATCGGTAACAAAGCGGGGCTTGAAGACCAGTACCCAGGAAGGCACCAGAAGCATGGCCGCGATGCCGTTGATCACGATCATGACGCACAGCAGCAATGCTGCATCAGACTGGAATCGGAGGTCTGAGAAAATGACCCACATGATGATGCCCGCCATCAACGTCAGCGCGGTGAAACTGATGGCCATGCCGGTGGTGGATATGGCTCGCCTGACGGCGTCCCTCAGGTTGCCAAGTCGGGCCATTTCTTCCCGTATCCGGTCCATCATGTAGATGGAATAATCGATGCCGACGCCGATACCCACGGCAATCACCGGCACGGTATTGATGTCGATATTGAGCGCATTAAAGCCCATATAGGCGTAGGTGAGAGTGGTTGCGAAAATCATCGCCAACAGCATCATCAGCCCGGCGTGTAATGAGGTGTAGAACAGCATGACAAAGGCAAAGATCAGCAGGAAAACCAGTGGCAGAACAATGACATTGGTCTCGAAGGCTGATTCGTTCATTGCGGCGGCAACACCAAGGGTTCCCCCCGCGAGTTTGATGGTCAGGCCCTCAACGCTGTCACCGTTCTCCGCGATCCATTCCTTGGCCATGTGAATGGCACGGCGGATGGTCTCGCCCTGGCGGTCCTTGTAATAGAACACCAAGTTGGCAACGCGGTCGTCGGTGTCGTTGAATTCATCAAGGGCCCCGGGAATCGGGCTGGAGGCCATGTAGGTAAACATCAGCCCGCCGACATAGCCCGCATCGTGAGGAATCTGGTACCAACGGGGGTCGTCGTTGTGCATCAGGCGGTTAACTTGCTTAACGAGGTCGGGCAGGCCTTTGCTGCCGCCCACTTCCGGGTCCTTCAGCATGTGGGATTGCAGATCAGAAAGGGCAGCCAGTACCTCCGGACGTTTCAGGCCCCCTTTCTCTTCGGTTTCCGCCACGATGTAGAGCTCCTCGGAGCCCGGGAAGCGCTCATTCACCACGCGGGAAGAAACGTTGTAGTCGTGGTCGGGATACAGGATGGGAGAGCCTGGCTCCGAGTCGCCAATCTGCACGTTGGACGCCGCTAATAGTCCTGCGGCCATCGCCAGTGCCGCGACACTCAGCACCACTTTCGCCGCGCCTGGCCGTGCAACCGTGCGTGAGCAACTGGCGCCGATATGGCGCAGGGCGGTTTCGCGCAGGTTCGGGTCTTTGGGCGTTGGCAGAATGGATAACAGAAGTGGCACGCCGATCAGCACCGTGAACACAACAGTGATCGCCCAAAGGGAAGCATAGATGCCCAGATGGGTATTCAACGGAATGGACCCGATGGCAATGAGCGACAGGCCAATAGCATCCGACACAACACCCAGGGAACCAGGGCGGAAAAGACTGTCAAAGGTCGCTTTTGCGGCTTTGGGGCCACTACCCAGTTCGCGGGTTTCCGCATAGTAGCGTTCAACGAGCTGTACGCCATGGCTCATCGCCCTGGCTGCAATCAAAAAGGGGATCACCAGCCCGAGCGGATCCAGGTTGTAACCGAGCAGGCTGATGATCCCAAGCCCCCAGATCGTGGAGACCAAAACGCCGCCCAGGGGGATCAGCACACCGTAGGCCTTGCGGAAATGGAAAACGAGTAAGGCCAGCATGGTGATTACGGTGAAAATAAAGATCTGGAGGATCTGCTCCATGTACGTGTAGGCCCACCCCACCAGGACTGGCTGTCCCGTGGCGTAGATCCTGACTCCCGCGCTTTCCTCCGCTTCACGCAGCTGTTGTAACTGTGCAAACGTCTTTTCGTAATCCAGCTTGCCTTCAATCAGTTGCGCCTTGACCAGGGCCATTTTCATATCTGGAGACACAAGGGGGCCGTACACCCGTGGGTTGGCCGCCACATCGGCTTTCATGGCAGCCAGTGCTTCCCGTGAGTACTCGCCGGAGGTGGAGTCGTAGTAGGGTTCCGAGTTGATGCTGCCGACTTCCGTAAGCCAGATTTTGCGGGAATTCCGGTGAGTCACGCTGGACACAAGGTTGTGGTTAACCCCAGGCAGGTTGTCCACGGCCTGGGTGATTCGGTCGATCTTGGCGAGATTCTCGTTGGTAAAAATGTCGCCATCTTCGAATTCGACACCCACCGTAAGAACGTTGGCGCCGCCAAAGCTGTCCTTGATGCTGTTGTGCAGTTCGATATAGGGATGTTGCTGCGGCAGCAGGTCGGCGAAGTCGGTGTAGATTTTCAGCCCGGGGATACGCAGGGCGAACGCCAGCGTGAGGATGGTGATCACGCTCAATACCTTGCGCGGGTTGTTGAAGATCCATAGCTCCAGCGAATGCAGGAGATGGGTGAATCGATGCAGTCCAGGCATGGCGGAGTTCCTCAGTCAGTGCTGGCCGAGTGGGCCACGGGAGTTTCAAGGTTCAGCAGCAGGCCACGGCCACCAGCGGCGAGTAGTCGGTGGTCGGGGAGAATCAGGCCGGTACGCAAATACAGGGGTTGGTCGGACGCGGAGATCTTCTGCCAGGATCGCCCCGTCTGCTGCAATACGGTGGCGTTATCCGCCAGGGCGTATAACCCTGAAGGGCCGGCAACGAAACCGAATATCGGGGCGTTGATGCCGGTGGGGGATTTCTCCCAGTTCTCTCCGCCGTCGGCGGTGTGGTAGATGAAACCGTTCAGGCCGCCAACCCAACCTTCATTGTCTGAACGGAAATAGCTGGAATGGGCGTAAAACTCATCCGGAAGGTAGCCGGCATAGTCCCAGTTCTCTCCGCCGTCCGTGGTTTTGAGTACCAGGCCATACTCACCGGTTATGAAAGCATGGTCGGCATCGATGAACTGGAGGTTGTTGAGGATGGCGTCTTCGTTGAGTGAAGTCTCAGTCCAGGTCTCACCCTGGTCAGCGCTGCCCTGAATAGTGGTGAAAGCACCTGCTGCCCACCAGTTGCCGTCCGGAGCGCAAGCGGCGGTCATCATCTGTTCCTGGCTGGGCAGGGAATGCGCCGTCCAGTTATCTCCGCTGGTATCGCCATGCCAGATTTCGTTGTTGAACGTCAGCGCAATAAAGCTGTTGTCCGGGCATACGTCCAACGCAAGGAAGCTTTCCGACGTTGGCGTCTGCCGTTTCCAGCTTTCTCCGTTGTCTGAGCTGACCAACACAACACCGTTGTTGCCAGTCAGCACGATAACCTCGTCATTGCGAGCAATGGCTTGATAGAAATCGGTCCGTTTAACGGCCTGTCCCGACTGATCTCGAACCGCGTCAAGATCCAGGGGCGCTTCGCAACCCGTTAACAGAACCGAAAACAATCCGACCAGCGATACGGCTGCGCCGGTAGTGCGCCATTTGCGCAGGGGGGCATTTCGCATTTTATGTCACCGTCTTTGTTTTTGTGGATAACGCGACTGACGGTGATTTAGCAACGCGTGTGCCATGCACGTTTTCGCGCTGTTAACTGTCTGTATTTAATGGTGAAGGTGACGGTTTTAGAGAGCTTTAGGGAAGTTTGGTGGGGCAGTTAATAGGATTGAGATTTATCAAATGATGAAACGGGTGGGGCGTTTGTTGATATCGTCAAACCAGAAAACGAACCGTGGACATCCCTGTCATGGCGCGACGGTTGTGGTTCAGCTTTCGGCGAGAATGCCGGATTTCTTGAGCCGGTAGGCGAGAGCGGGGCGGCTCAGACCAAGGATACGCGCTGCGCCGGAAACGTTCTGGTTGGCCTCTTCCATGGCACGCCGCATCAGCGTTTCCTCGACATCGTCCAGGCCGATGCCATTGCCCAGTATCTGGCTGGCCCAGTCGCCCCTGGACGTTTCAGATGTCTTTTCAACAAGTTGTCCGTGGCTGTCGACAATACCCTGGGGCTGGCTAGGTTGCGGCTCGGGAACACCTGCAAACAGGGATTCGCGGCTGATGGACTCATTGTTGTCGGTCAGGATGACGCCACGCTCGATAACGTTTTCAAGCTCCCGGATATTTCCCGGCCAATGGTAGTGCAGGCAGAGTTCAAGGGCCTTGTCGGAGAGTCCGAGTGTGCGCTTGTTATACTCAGAGTGGAATTTATTGAGGAAATGCTCGGCCAGTAGCGGCAGGTCTTCCAGCCGTTCCCTGAGCGGTGGAATCTTCACCGGAAACACATTGAGTCGGTAAAACAGATCGGAACGGAAACGGCCCTCTTCCACGGCTTTTTCAAGGCTTTCGTTGGTAGCCGCAATAACCCGGACATCGACCGCCCGTGTGCGGTTGTCACCCACGCGCTCCAACTCCCCTTCCTGCAGCACCCTCAGCAGTGTGGCCTGAGCCCGGGGCGTGAGCTCAACCACCTCGTCGAGAAAAATGGTGCCGGTGTTGGCTCGTTCAAACCGGCCCGGCCGGGACTGGTTGGCACCGGTGTAGGCGCCTTTTTCCACGCCAAACAGTTCCGCTTCGATCAGGTCCGGGGGAATAGCGGCGCAATTGACCGCGATAAAGGGTTGTTCGGCTCGTTCACTGCGAAGGTGAACGCTGCGGGCAATCACTTCCTTGCCTACGCCGGTTTCGCCTAGCAATAAGACCGACACTTTACCCAGAGCGGCCTTGTCGATCATCTTGCAGACCTTGTTGTAGGAGGCGGACTGGCCTATGCCGTAATACTGCCCCTCCTGCTTTTCGAGGCTGCTGCGTAAAGAACTGACTTGGCTCTGGAGGTCATACAGTTCTTCCATGATGGTGTCTGCCTTGAAGTATTGGGCAAATTCGGCGGCGTCCTCCCATTCCTCGGCAGGCTTGCCCACGATCATGCATTTTTCGTCACCACAGCCACGGCAGCTGACCTCGCGAAAGATGATTTCCCGGCCCATAAACGAGGAGGTGTAGGCGCAGGCGTATCCAAGCAGTGACCAGCAGACCGGTTCATCCATCTGCCCAAGTTCTGTCTGGCAGATATCCACTTCAAACGAATCAACCCATTCCAGCTCGCCATAGAAGCTGCCGGAGTCGTGATCAATGTCGATCTCCATGGGAACGACTTTGACCATGCCCTTGAGTGAATGCAGTTGGGGGCCAGCGAGAAAGATGTCGAGTTCACTGCAGTGCGGGCGAAGCTTCCGGGCCAGTTCGGCGTCTTTCAGTCCGGACTGGTATCCCAGGCGCAGGAGAAAGCCCTTCGCGCGCTCAATACCCATGGTATTCACCATTTCGCGACGAAAGGCGGCCATGGCACTGACTTGCATCAGTAGCATGCGTTGCTCGCCAAACCAGATTTTGCCTTCCGTGCTCTGGAACCGGATCTGCTCCGTAAGATCCTGAAAATCCACATACTGCAATTGTGGTTTGTAGGTAATAGCCATACTCAGGAGCCCCGTTTGTAATTGTATGGGGTCGCGTCCTGGAAAGGTCGTCCAGCGCGAAGGCAGCCGAACGCCGCCTTTTTCATATAACACCCTATCCTTGTCACAAATCAATCAAATGATGAAATTTCAGGCGAAAGTCACGGTTGGCTGCTGATCTGAGCATTTGCTCAGATCACGATTTCATGTTGATCAAATGATGAAAAATTCGTCTGGCTTCCTGATCTCACCCTTCGATAATCCACTCTGTATCAGCGCCCGCCTTTCTATATAAAGCCTTTTAAAACAGAAGTCTGGGTTTTTATTGACGGCAGGTTTCGATGCTTGGCACAGCCGTTGCTCCAGCTGTGGCAACCCATAACAAACACAAGGGTGTCAACGATGACTGAGCATGCAAAAAGCTTCGACGAGCTGACCCGCTACATCCGGGTCCGAAGTGGGCCAGAGGACAGATTCGTAGAGTTCGATTTTGCCATCGGACATCCCGAACTGTTTGTTGAGCTTGTCCTTCCCCGCGAAGCGTTCGAAATCTTCTGCAAGCACAACAATGTCGTTCACATGGATTCCGACATGATCCGCGAGATTGATGCGGACATGGTCAAGTGGCGCTTCGGCGAGAAGGGTCACCGCTGAACGTCACCAAATCGATCATCCACTCAAAACAACAAACGGTAAGTTGATATGAGCATTGAGATCAAAACCAATTCGGTGGAACCCATCCGCCAGACATACGGGCACATCGCCCGTCGCTTCGGCGACAAGCCGGCCTCCCGCTACCAGGAAGCCAGCTATGACCTGGAAGCCAAAACCAACTTTCACTACCGCCCGCTGTGGGATTCAAAGCACACGCTGAACGACCCCACACGCACGTCGATCCGCATGGAAGACTGGTACGCCGTCACCGATCCCCGCCAGTTCTACTACGGCGCCTATGTTGGTAACCGGGCCAAGATGCAGGAGGCCGCGGAGACCAGCTTCGGGTTCTGCGAAAAGCGCAATCTGCTGACCCGACTTCCCGAAGCCACTCAGAAGCAGATCCTGAGGTTGCTGGTGCCTCTGCGCCACGTGGAGCTGGGTGCCAACATGAACAACAGCAAGATCGCGGGCGATGTTAACGCCACGACGGTCTCGCAGATGCACATATATACCGCCATGGATCGCCTGGGCATTGGCCAGTACCTGTCTCGAATTGCCCTGATGCTGGATGGCAGTACCGGTGCAGCACTGGACGAATCCAAGTGCTACTGGATGGATGACGAGCTGTGGCAGCCAATGCGCAAGCTGGTGGAAGACACCCTGGTGGTGGATGACTGGTTCGAGTTGACGCTGGTCCAGAACGTGCTGGTGGATGGCCTGCTGTTTCCCCTGGTGTACGAGAGGATGGACCAGTGGCTGGGCGAGCAGGATGCCGAAGATGTTTCCATGCTCACCGAATTCATGCGGGACTGGTACAAGGAATCCCTGCGCTGGACCAACGCCATGATCAAGGTTGTGGCAGCGGAAAGCGATGCCAACCGCGAACAGCTCCAGGCCTGGATCGATCAGTGGGAACCTCAGGTGTACAGCGCACTCAAGCCCCTGGCCGAGGCCAGCACCGGCATTGAGGCCCTGGATGAAACCCGGGCTCAACTCTCCACCCGTCTCAAGAAATTCCAGCTGCAGAGCCAGGGAGTATCCGCATGAGCCAGCTCGTATTTATTGCCTTTCAGGACAACGACAACGCCCGCTACCTGGTGGAAGCCATCGCCGAAGACAATCCGGAAGCGGAAGTTCAGCACCAGCCGGCAATGATCCGGATCCAGGCCGAGAAGCGCCTGGTGATCAACCGGGAAACGATGGAAGAGAAGCTCGGTCGCGAATGGGATGTTCAGGAAATGCTCATCGACGTGATCAGTATCGGCGGCAATGTCGACGAAGACGACGACCACTTCATTCTTCAGTGGACCTAATTGGGAGACTTATCATGGCTGTTAAAAACAAGAAGCTGAATCTCAAGGACAAGTACCAGTACCTGACCCGGGACATGGCCTGGGAACCAACCTATCAAAAGAAGAAGGACATTTTCCCGGACGAGGACTTTGAAGGTATCAAGATTACCGATTGGTCCCAATGGGAAGATCCGTTCCGTCTGACCATGGACGCCTACTGGAAGTACCAGGCTGAAAAAGAGAAAAAGCTGTACGCCATTTTCGATGCCTTTGCCCAGAACAACGGCCACCAGAACATCTCGGACGCCCGTTATGTGAATGCGCTGAAACTGTTCCTGACCGGTGTGTCGCCCCTGGAACACGCGGCTTTCCAGGGCTACGCCAAAGTGGGTCGCCAGTTCAGTGGGGCCGGGGCGCGTGTTGCCTGTCAGATGCAGGCGATTGATGAGCTGCGCCACTCCCAGACCCAGCAGCATGCGATGAGCCATTACAACAAGCATTTTAATGGCCTGCACGATGCGGCTTACATGCACGACCGGGTGTGGTTCCTGTCGGTGCCCAAGTCGTTCTTCGATGATGCCCGTTCGGCCGGTCCGTTCGAGTTCCTGACCGCGATCTCGTTCTCCTTCGAGTATGTGCTGACTAACCTTTTGTTCGTGCCGTTCATGTCCGGCGCTGCCTACAACGGCGACATGGCCACCGTCACCTTCGGTTTCTCGGCGCAGTCCGACGAAGCGCGGCACATGACCCTGGGTCTTGAGGTGATCAAGTTCATCCTCGAGCAGCACGAGGACAACGTGCCCATCGTCCAGCGCTGGATCGACAAATGGTTCTGGCGCGGTTTCCGCCTGCTGAGCCTGGTCAGCATGATGATGGACTACATGCTGCCGAACAAGGTCATGTCCTGGTCGGAAGCCTGGGAAGTGTATTACGAGCAAAACGGCGGCGCCCTGTTCAAAGACCTTGAGCGCTACGGCATCCGCCCGCCCAAATATCAGGATGTGGCCAACGATGCCAAGCACCACATCAGCCATCAGCTATGGGGCACGTTCTACCAGTACAGTCAGGCCACCAACTTCCATACCTGGATTCCCGGCAAGGAAGAAATGGACTGGATGTCCGAGAAGTACCCGGAGACTTTCGACAAGTACTACCGCCCGCGCTACGAGCATTGGGCCAAAGAGCATGCTGAAGGCCGCCGCTTCTACAACAACACCCTGCCGCAACTGTGCCAGGTATGCCAGGTGCCGACGCTGTTTACCGAGATGGGCGAGCCCACCAAGCTCAGCCACCGCCAGATGAACTACGAAGGTGAGCGTTACCACTTCTGCTCGGAAGCCTGCTGCGACATCTTCAAGCACGAGCCGGAGAAGTACGTTCAGGCGTGGTTGCCGGTACACCAGATCTACCAGGGCAACTGTGAAGGCGGCGACGTCGAGACGGTGGTTCAGAAGTACTACCACATCAATATTGGCGAGGACAATTTCGAGTATGTCGGCTCGCCGGACCACAAACGCTGGTTGTCCATCAAGGGCAAGTCGTCTGATGACAAGGCTGAAGGGTCCAAGCAGGACGCGGCCTGATACGGAGATTACCCGGTGTCATCTGACGCCGGGTGATTCGCCCGCAAAAAACAACAAGGTGACCACCATGAGTGTTAACGCTTTATACGACTACAAGTTTGAACCACGGGATAAGGTCGAGAACTTCAACGGCATGCAGTTGCTGTATGTGCTCTGGCCGAATCATCTGATGTTCTGTGCTCCGTTTGCCCTGCTGGTGCAACCGGACATGACCTTCGGAGCCATGGTTGAAGAGATCCTGAAACCGGCCACGGCATCCCATCCGGATGCAGCGAACGCTGACTTCCTGGCGGCGCAGTGGCTGCTGAATGATGAACCGTTTACGCCGGATGCAGATGCCAGCCTTATAGACAACGGCATCGATCACAAGAGCATGCTGACGGTAACCACGCCGGGCCTTAACGGCCTTGCCGGCGCCGGATTCTGAGGGTAGCGCTATGAGTCACACCGTTACTATCGAACCCATTGGTGAGCAGATCGAGGTCGAGGATGGCCAGACCATCCTTGCCGCCGCCCTGCGCCAGGGTGTCTGGCTGCCTTTTGCCTGCGGCCATGGCACCTGTGCCACCTGCAAGGTCCAGGTCATCGAGGGCGATGTTGAAATCGGCGATGCCTCGCCGTTTGCCCTGATGGATGTGGAACGGGACGAAGGCAAGGTGCTGGCCTGCTGTGCCACAGTTGAAAGCGACGTCACCATCGAGGCGGATATCGATGTCGACGAAGACTTCGAGGGCTATCCGGTGGAGGACTACACCGCAACCGTCACAGACATCGTCGAGTTGTCTCCAACCATCAAGGGCATCCATCTGAAGCTGGACCGCCAGATGACCTTCCAGGCCGGCCAGTACATCAATATCGAACTGCCCGGTGTGGATGGCGCGAGGGCGTTCTCCCTGGCCAATCCGCCGAGCAAGGCGGGTGAGGTAGAGCTTCATGTGCGACTGGTCGAGGGGGGTGCCGCAACCACCTACATTCACCAGCAACTGAACGTGGGTGAGCAACTGCATCTGTCAGGTCCATACGGCCAGTTCTTCGTGCGCAGTTCGCAGCCCGGCAACCTGATTTTCATTGCCGGCGGCTCCGGTCTCTCCAGCCCGCAATCCATGATCATTGACCTGCTGGAGCAGGGCGACGACCGCCAGATCACCCTGTTCCAGGGCGCCCGTAACCTTGCCGAGCTCTACAACCGCGAGCTGTTCGAAGGCCTGGCCCGGGACAACGACAACTTCACCTACGTACCGGCGCTGAGCCAGGCGGACGAAGACGGTGAGTGGTCTGGATTCAGGGGCTATGTACACGATGCGGCCAGGGAACACTTCGGTGGTCGTTTTGCCGAGCACAAGGCCTATCTGTGCGGGCCGCCGCCGATGATCGATGCCGCGATTACCGCATTGATGCAGGGCCGGTTGTTTGAGCGGGACATCTTCATGGAGAAGTTCCTGACAGCGGCAGACGGCGCGGAAGAAACCCAGCGCTCGGCCCTGTTCAAGAAGATCTGACCGGAGGTGAAGCATGGCTCAGGTCTATCGGATTACCGAGCAGTGCAGCGGCAAGTCCTTTGAGTGCGAGGCAGGCCAGAGTGTGCTCAAGGCCATGGAACAACGGGGCATGAAGTGCGTGCCCGTGGGCTGCCGGGGCGGTGGCTGTGGCTACTGCAAGATCCAGGTTCTGGCAGGAGAGTTCGAGTGCGGAAAGATGAGCAAGGTCCATGTTCCGCCGGAAGCCCTGAAAAAAAGGGAGGTCCTGGCCTGCCGGGTGTATCCCCTGACTGATTTGACCATCGAGTGCCGGCCGCCATCGCAGCCCGGTCTCGCAAGCAAGCAGACAAAAACAACAGCGTTGAGGTAACTGTCATGAAAAAAGGTGTAATGCGTCCCGGCCACGTCCAGATCCGTGTTCTCGATATGGATGAAGCCGTCAAACACTACACGGACCTGATGGGTCTTATCGAAACCGACCGCGACGACCAGGGCCGTGTGTATCTCAAAGCCTGGACCGAAGTGGACAAGTTTTCCGTGGTACTTCGCGAGGCGGACGAGCCTGGCTGTGACTTTATGGGCTTTAAGGTTGTGGACGAAGCCGCTCTGGTTCAATTGGAGAAAGACCTGGTGGACTTCGGCGTTGATGTTGAGCAGGTTCCCGAAGGTGATCTGAAAGACTGTGGCCGCCGGGTTCGTTTTACCGTGCCTTCCGGTCACGCCTTCGAACTCTATGCCGACAAGCTCTACACCGGCAAATGGGGCATCAATAACGTTAACCCTGAAGCATGGCCCCGTGGCCTGGACGGTATGAAGGCCGTTCGGTTTGATCACTGTCTGTTTTACGGGCCTGAACTGGCGGCGGTGTACGACATCTTCGTGAACGTGCTCGGGTTCCATCTCGCAGAGCAGGTTCTGGATGGCGACGGCACTCGTATTGCCCAGTTCCTGACCGTGTCCATGAAGGAGCACGACATTGCCTTCATTCACCACGAGGAGAAGGGCAAGTTCCACCACGCCTCTTTCTTCCTGGAGACTTGGGAAGACGTACTGCGCGCCGCGGACCTGATCTCCATGACTGATACCTCCATCGATATCGGCCCGACTCGTCACGGCCTGACCCACGGCAAGACTATCTACTTCTTCGACCCGTCCGGTAACCGTAATGAGGTGTTCTGTGGTGGTGACTACATCTACCCGGATCACAAACCGGTGACTTGGCAGGCCGAGCAGTTGGGTAAGGCCATCTTCTACCACGACCGGGTACTGAACGAACGGTTCCTGACGGTTCTGACCTGATTGATATCCGACTCAACAGGGCTAATTTAACAGGATAGGCAGCAATGAAAGACATCAAGCACTACATCAATGGGCAGTATGTTGGCTCGGCCAGCGGCAAGTTGTTCGACAACGTCAACCCGGCCAACGGCAAGGTGATCAGCAAAGTTCACGAAGCCGGACGTGACGAGGTGGACGCCGCAGTCAAAGCCGCGAAAGCGGCCCTGCGCGGCCCCTGGGGCAAGATGACACTGGAGGAACGCACCGGCATCCTGCACAAGGTGGCTGACGGCATCAACGCACGGTTTGACGAGTTCCTGGAAGCGGAATGCCTGGATACCGGCAAGCCCAAATCCCTGGCGAGCCACATCGACATTCCCCGGGGCGCGGCCAACTTCAAGGTGTTCGCGGACATGATCAAGAACGTGCCCACGGAATCCTTCGAAATGCCCACGCCGGACGGTACCGGCGCGCTGAACTACGCCGTACGCCGCCCCAAGGGCGTGATCGGGGTGATCAGCCCGTGGAACCTGCCATTGCTGCTGATGACCTGGAAAGTCGGGCCTGCTCTGGCCTGTGGCAACACCGTGGTGGTCAAACCCTCCGAGGAAACCCCCACCACCACCGCCCTGCTGGGCGAAGTGATGAAAGACGCCGGCGTACCGGACGGGGTGTTCAACGTGGTTCACGGCTTCGGTGGGGATTCAGCCGGCGCTTTCCTCACCGAGCATCCGCTAGTGGATGGTTTCACCTTTACCGGCGAAACCGGCACCGGCGAAGTCATCATGAAGGCAGCCGCGAAGGGCATCCGGGATATCTCCCTGGAGCTGGGTGGCAAGAACGCCGGCCTAGTGTTCGCCGACTGCGACATGGACAAGGCCATCGAGGGCACCATGCGCTCAGCCTTCGCCAACTGTGGCCAGGTTTGCCTGGGCACTGAGCGGGTTTATGTAGAACGTTCCATCTTCGACGAGTTCGTTGGCCGACTGAAAGAAGCCGCGGAAGGCATGAAGATTGGTCCGCCGGATGATGCCGAGGCGGATATGGGTCCGCTGGTCAGCCTCAAACACCGGGAGAAGGTTCTGTCCTATTACCAGAAAGCCGTTGATGACGGTGCCACGGTGGTGACCGGTGGTGGTGTTCCCGATATGCCGGCCGAGCTGGCCGGTGGTGCCTGGGTTCAGCCCACCATCTGGACCGGATTGCCGGAAAGTTCGACGGTGATTACCGATGAAATCTTCGGCCCCTGTGTCCACCTGTGCCCATTCGACACCGAAGAGGAAGCCATCGAACTGGCCAACAGCCTTCCCTACGGACTGGCATCAGCAATCTGGAGCGAGAACATTACCCGCGCCCACCGGGTCGCGGGCCAGATCGAAGCTGGCATCATCTGGGTCAACAGCTGGTTCCTGCGGGATCTGCGCACACCCTTCGGTGGCAGCAAACAGTCCGGCATTGGCCGCGAGGGTGGTGTGCACTCCCTGGAGTTCTACACCGAGATGAAAAACATCTGTGTGAAATTGTGAGCTAACCATGACTGCACCTGAAAACAGCCCGGAAATCGGGCGTGAGATATCCGCCGCCGGCTACCGCACCAACGTCCATGACCATGGCAAGGGCGGTGTTCCTGTCATGATGATCCACGGCTCCGGCCCCGGCGTGACCGCCTGGGCCAACTGGCGCCTGGTGATTCCGGAGCTGGCGAAGAATCGCCGTGTGGTGGCGCCGGATATGCTCGGCTTCGGGTATACCCAACGCCCGGAAGACAACACCTACAACCGGGAGCGCTGGGTGGCCCATGCCATCGGCGTTATGGATGCACTGGATCTGCAACAGGTGGATCTGGTCGGCAACTCCTTCGGTGGCGGCCTGGCGCTGGCGCTGGCGATCGAGTACCCGGAGCGGGTTCGTCGTCTGGTGCTGATGGGCTCCGCCGGCGTCAGCTTTCCGATCACCGAGGGCCTGGATGACGTCTGGGGCTACCAGCCTTCCCTTGAAAACATGCGTCGCCTGATGGATGTGTTTGCCTTCAACAAAGGCCTGCTCACCGACGAACTGGCGGAGATGCGCTATCAGGCCAGTATCCGCCCCGGTTTCCAGGAATCCTTTGCCGCCATGTTCCCGGCACCGCGTCAGCGTTGGGTCGACAACCTGGCCAGCGAGGAGAAGGACATCCGGGCGCTGCCCCACGAAACCCTGGTTCTTCATGGCCGCGAAGATGAGGTGATACCGCTGGCCGCCTCACTGAAACTGGCTGAACTGATCGACCGAGCCCAGTTGCATGTATTCGGGCGTTGCGGCCACTGGACCCAGATTGAACATGCCAACCGGTTTGCCCGGCTGGTGAACGATTTCCTGACCGAGGCCGATCAAGTGGCTTCAGGAGCAGAGTAATGGAACAGACACGCATCCAGGCCTTCGGTGACGAGCTTTACCAGGCCATGCTGAACCGGGAGGCGGTCGCACCGCTGACCGACCGTGGCGAAGACATCACCATCAACGACGCCTACCACATTTCCCTGCGCATGCTGGAACGCCGGCTGGCGGATGGCGCCTCCGTCATCGGCAAGAAGATCGGTGTCACCAGCAAGGCGGTGCAGAACATGCTGAACGTGCACCAGCCGGATTTCGGGTACCTGACCGACGACATGGTGTTCAACAGCGGTGAAGTCATGCCCATCAGTGACCGGCTGATTGCGCCCCGCGCCGAGGGCGAAATTGCCTTCATCCTGAAGAAAGACCTGAGCGGCCCCGGGGTAACCAATGCCGATGTGCTGGCCGCCACCGAGTGTGTGATGCCTTGCTTCGAGATCGTCGATTCCCGCATCCAGGACTGGAAGATCGCCATCCAGGACACGGTGGCGGATAACGCCTCCTGTGGCCTGTTTGTGTTGGGCGATCAGGCGGTTTCTCCCCGCAAGGTCGATCTCGTGACCTGCGGCATGGTGGTGGAAAAGAACGGCAGTGTGCTGAGCGCCGGGGCCGGTGCCGCGGCCCTGGGTTCCCCAGTGAACTGCGTGACCTGGCTGGCTAACACCCTGGGCGAGTTCGGCATCACCCTGAAAGCCGGTGAAGTCATCCTGTCCGGTTCCCTGGTTCCGCTGGAGCCGGTCAAGGCCGGTGATTACATGCGTGTGGATATCGGTGGTATCGGCAGTGCTTCCGTGCGCTTCGCCTGACCCGGATTGAAGAGGACAACATCATGAGCAACAAAATCAAAGCGGCGATCATCGGCTCGGGCAATATCGGCACCGACCTGATGATCAAGATCCTGCGCACCGCCGAGCACATCGAGATGGGGGTGATGGTCGGGATTGACCCCGAGTCCGATGGTCTGGCCCGTGCCAAACGTATGGGCGTGGCCACCACCGCCGAGGGTGTGGAAGGGCTGGTGAAGATGCCCGAGTTCGCCGACATCGGCATTGTGTTTGATGCCACGTCGGCCGGCGCCCACGTTCACAATGACAAACTGCTGCGGGAACACAAACCCGACATCCGCGTGGTCGACCTGACTCCGGCGGCCATCGGCCCCTACTGCGTGCCCGTGGTTAATTTGGAGGAACATCTGGCCGAGGGCAACGTCAACATGGTCACCTGCGGTGGCCAGGCCACCATTCCCATGGTCGCGGCGGTGTCCCGAGTCGCCAAGGCTCATTACGCGGAAATCGTGGCATCCATTTCCAGTAAATCCGCCGGCCCCGGTACCCGCGCCAACATCGATGAGTTTACGGAGACCACCTCCAAGGCCATCGAAGTGGTCGGTGGTGCCGGCAAGGGCAAGGCCATCATTATCCTCAACCCGGCCGAACCACCCCTGCTGATGCGGGACACGGTGTACGTGCTTTCGGATGCCGCCGACAAAGCCGAAGTGGAAGCCTCCGTCGAGGAGATGGTGAAGGCGGTGAACCGCTATGTGCCCGGCTATCGCCTCAAGCAGAAAGTGCAGTTTGATGTGATTCCTGAAGACCAGCCCATGAACGTCCCGGGCCTGGGTAAGTTCAGCGGCCTGAAGACCTCCATCTTCCTGGAAGTGGAGGGTGCTGCCCATTACCTGCCGGCCTACGCGGGCAACCTGGACATCATGACCTCCGCGGCTCTTGGTACTGCCGAGCGCATCGCCGAATCGCTGGTCAAGTGAGGAGACTGAACCATGACTTATAACCCCGGCAAGAAACTCTACATCTCCGACGTGACCCTGCGGGACGGCAGCCACGCCATTCGTCACCAGTACTCCATCAAGAACGTGCAGGACATTGCACGGGCCCTGGACAAGGCAAAAGTCGACAGTATTGAAGTAGCCCACGGCGACGGCCTGCAGGGCTCCAGCTTCAACTACGGCTTCGGCGCCCACACGGACCTGGAGTGGATCGAAGCGGTGGCGGACGTAGTCACCCACTCGAAAATCGCCACCCTGCTGCTGCCCGGCATCGGCACCGTCCACGACCTGGACAATGCCTACAGCGCCGGCGCAAGAATCGTCAGAGTGGCCACCCACTGCACCGAAGCGGATGTGTCGAAGCAGCATATCGAGCACGCCCGCAAACTGGGCATGGACACCGTCGGCTTCCTGATGATGAGCCACATGCAGACCCCGCAAGGGTTGGCGGAACAGGCCAAGCTGATGGAAGACTACGGGGCTACCTGCCTCTATGTCGTCGACTCCGGCGGCGCCATGAACATGAACGACATCCGGGACCGTTTCCGGGCGCTCAAAGACGTACTCAAGCCGGAAACCGAAACCGGTATCCACGCCCACCATAACCTCGCGCTGGGCGTGGCCAACTCCATCGTGGCTGTCGAGGAAGGCTGTGACCGTGTCGATGCCAGCCTCGCCGGCATGGGCGCTGGTGCGGGTAACGCCCCGCTGGAAGTGTGCATTGCCGCCTTCGACAAGATGGGTTGGGAGCACGGTACCGATGTGTACGCACTGATGGATGCCGCTGATGACATTGTGCGGCCGCTGCAGGACCGCCCGGTTCGGGTGGACCGTGAAACCCTGGCGCTTGGCTACGCCGGAGTCTATTCCAGCTTCCTGCGCCACTCGGAGGTAGCAGCGCAGAAGTATGGCCTGAAGACTGTGGATATTCTCGTTGAACTGGGCAAACGCCGGATGGTGGGTGGCCAGGAAGACATGATTGTGGATGTGGCGCTGGATCTGCTGGCGGCGCAAAAGGAGCAGAACGCATGAGCAAGACACTGAGCCGTGAACAGGTGCTGGCCCTGGCCGAACACGTGGAAAACGCCGAGTTGCAGGCCCACGACATCACCAAGGTCACCAATGACTACCCGGACATGACCTTCGAGGATGCCTACGACGTGCAGTGGGAAATACGCCGCCGCAAGGAAGAGCGTGGCAACAAGATCGTTGGCATGAAAATGGGCCTCACCTCCTGGGCAAAGATGGCCCAGATGGGTGTGGAGACTCCGATCTATGGCTTCCTGGCAGACTATTTCAGTGTGCCGGACGGCGGCGTGGTCAACACCAAGGAATTGATCCATCCGAAAATCGAAGCCGAGATTGCCTTCGTCACCAAGGCACCCCTGAAAGGCCCCGGCTGCCATATCGGCCAAGTGCTGGCGGCGACGGACTTTGTGATTCCCGCCGTGGAAGTTATTGACTCCCGCTATGAGAACTTCAAGTTCGACCTGGTGAGTGTCGTGGCGGATAACGCCTCATCAACCCGGTTTATCACCGGCGGCCAGATGGCCGATGTGGCGGATGTGGATTTGAAAACCCTGGGCGTGGTGGTCGAGAAGAACGGTGAAGTTGTCGATGTAGGCGCGGGTGCCGCCGTGCTCGGCCATCCGGCCTCCAGCGTGGCGATGCTGGCGAATCTGCTGGCAGAGCGGGGTGAGCACATTCCCGCGGGCACCTTCATCATGACCGGTGGCATAACCGCCGCCATCACGGTGGAGCCTGGGGATAATATCACCGTGCGTTATCAGGGGCTGGGGACCGTAACCGGAAGGTTTATCTAAGCCTCAAAGGCACTGCCAACGGAGCAGGGAATTATGAGCGATACCATTGATCTACGTTTATATTTCAACTTTCGCAGCCCGTACTGCTATCTGGCCAGCGAGCGTATGTTCGAGCTGTTTGACCAGTACCAAGTCAATCTGCTCTGGAGGCCTCTGGGAGGATGGCACGGTCGCTCGGATCCGGACCGGGCAAAGGTCAAGATGCCTATCGCCAGGCAGGACGTGGCACGCTGGGCACGTCGGTTTGGCATGCCTCTGACCCCACCTCCGAAGAGTACGGATCCTACCCGTGCCGGGGCTGGCTCACTGTTGGCAGAGAAGGAAGGACTGCTCAAACCCTATGTGGTGGCAGTGATGCGCGCCGAATGGGCGGACGGCCTGGACATAGGGGATGCAGCGGTCCTGTCCTCAGTTGCCGAAAGCGTTGGACTAGACAGGGAGGCGTTCGCCAGGGCGGTCGATGATCCCGAACTCCATACCCAACTTGACCGGAACTGGCAGGAAGCACAGGAAAAAGGTGCCCTGGGTGTTCCCACGTTTGTTATCGGCGACCAGATTTTCTGGGGTCAGGACAGGCTGGATTTTGTGGGGGAGCACCTGAGGGATTTGGGAGCGGCACGCCAATGAGCAGGATACGACTGATTGATAAGCCCGAATGCCCGTTTTGCTGGCGAGTCCGGATTGCCGCGGCTTTGCAAGGGCGGGCGATGCACAGCATGGACAGGTCAGACCCGGATGTTCTCGTCGAGTGGCAGCGGTTATCGCCGAGTCAAACGGTGCCAGTGATGATTGAGGATGACCTGGTACTGACCGACTCCGGCCCGATGCTTGAGTACCTGGCCGAAACTGGCTCGGCTTTGCTCCCGGATTTTCCACGCCGAAGGGCGGAAGCACGAAGCTGGATTGTGTATGGGGATAATGTTCTGGGGCGATCCCTGCGGGAAGTGGTTTTTGAGAAACGCGATAAACCGGAGAGCGAATGGGACCAAGGCAGGATTCGCAGGGGTACACGCGGATTCCTGAGTGGGCTGCCCGCACTGGAGATGGCGCTGCGAGACGAAAACTTCCTTCTCGGAAACTGGCCAACCTTGGCCGAGTGCGCCCTGTTCCCAAGGTTTGCCCTGGCTCTGCTCTATGGCGTGGATATCCCTGCTGATTTTCCTCGAACTCGCCAATGGTTTGGTCGCCAGGCCATCCACCCGGCTTTCTTGTCCTCGAGCCCTGAGCGGGTCAGGAACATTCTTGTTGATTTTGCGTGAGGAACCATAATGCCGATAGCCCAATTGTATATCCTTGAAGGTCGCACGGACGAACAGAAAGAGCGCCTTATTCGTGAGGTGTCGGAAGCCATGTCACGCTCAATTGATTCACCGATTGAACGCGTACGGGTGATCATTACCGAAATGCCTAAAAGCCATTTCGGGATAGCCGGTGAGCCGGCCAGCAAAGTACGGCCCTAACGCTGTCCTCGAACCAACGCCTATTGCCGGTGAGTAACATGACCAAGCTGCCCGTGCTGTACTTGTCCTGTGAAACAGAAGCGCTGACAGGCCCCAAAGGGCAGGCCAGCCTGCGCCGCCTGATACGGCCCGATCTCGTAGTTGTCAACGTGGCATTTATTACCTCGAAAAAAGGGGGCGCACAGCCGGAAATCTTTCACCAGTGTGGTGAGGGGATTCTTGCCAGACGCCTGCAATCCGGAATGGCGGAACGGGGGTTTGATGTCGCCGTTAGCGGGTCTCGGGAACAGGGTTTGAAGGAACTGGCTGAAAGCATGACGCATCTTGCGCCTGAGGAGGTGATTGAACTGCGGCTCAACACCGGTATGACCAGTGAACACTACAGGGATATTGGTCATTGCCTGGAAGCCTTGAGAGACCAGGGTGTGTTGCTGATATGCCTGGACCGGCTGGAAAACGTCGGCAATAACGAGGATCATCCTCAGCCACATGACAGTTATCTCCGTAATCTGATTCGTCAGTGGGAAGATGAGCACAGATGGGTAAAAGCCATGTCGAAATCTGACCTGCGCGCCTCTCATTCTACTCCGGGGGCCGAAGCCCCCGTTGCCGACCCAACGTTATGTGTGCTCAATACCGCCTTCAGTCTAGGTGGAATGCAGGCACCTCAGCGCCTGTTTGGCTTCTCTCTGAATGAGAATAGCCAGTCCCTCGCAGGTTATGGATGGATGCAATAATCTGTCGAAAACGCAGAGGATTCCGTGAATGCTGAAACTACTGATGGTTGGGGCCGGTGGTATTGGAAGCTACTACGCAGCAAGGCTTCTGGAGTCGGGGCACCGGGTGGTGCTCACTGCTCGCGGAGCCCATCTGGATGCCCTTGTCAGCAACGGCCTGAAGGTCCACTACGGGGGGAGGGAACTGATTCATCGTCCAGAGGCCTTCAGCCACCAGCAATTGGTCGCCCGATTCCATCCTGACGACTTTGACGTCATTGTCATTGCCCTGAAGTCGACAGCCACCGAGTCGGTCGTAGATGAGCTCGGAGCCTGGCTGAGGCAGGGCCGGGTTCCTGTATTGTCCCTCCAGAATGGTGTTGATAATGAGCCATTGCTGGCAGAAGCCATCGGGGCCGAGCGGATCATCGGCGGGCTTGCGGTGCGGATCGGCGGGCATATTGTGCGGCCAGGTGTTGTCGAAGCAGAGGGCGTTGCTGAGATCGTGATGGGCGAATGGCCTGCGGCGCGTAAGCCCGGCAGCGCGCGCTCGTTGCTGCTGGAGAAACTCGCGGCGGCATTCGACGGCTCGGGTATTCCCACCACGCTTTCCGACAACGTTCGCTACGAGCTATGGCGTAAGCTGGTGATCAACAATGGTGTAAATCCCCTCTCGGCACTGACAGGATTGGATACCCGCAGCCTGACTCATCGTCCCGAGTTCAGCAGGATTGTGTATGGCATGATGGCGGAAACCGTTGAGGCATCAAGGGCCGATGATGTAAACCTCACGAAGGAAGATCTCCACGAAATGTTCGAGTTGATCAGTTCCTTCAATGCAATCAAAACGTCCATGCTGATAGACAGGGAGAAGGGGCGCCCCCTTGAACTGGACAGTATTGCGGGCGCTGTACTTAAACGTTGCGCCAATCTTGGCATCGATGCTCCATACACGTCGACCATCGCCACTTTGTTGAAGCAACAGGCCTCCTGACTTCCCGCTGTGAGTTGGTGCTCTTGCCGCTCTCGTATACCCAGTTATTTCTCATGCTCGCGTTCTTCTTTGATGACCTAACGCATGCTGTTTCGGTGGTGTCTTTGTTGGTTGTTGATTGATCACCTGAATTTATATAAAGTGAACTCATTAACAATAAGTAAATGAGGCGAGAGATGTTTGGTCAATCACTTGCGGGCGCTACCGTCCTTCAGGGGGCACATCCGGAAGAGGTGTCTTCGTTTGTTAACCAGCATATCGGGCAGCATCGCCTGGAAATGCTTGGAGAGCAGAAACGGAAGTCCAGTCTCAGCTTCAGGGAATTTGCCGGGTTCGGGATGTCCCAACTCAGTTACGGTAACCATGTACGGGTAAAAAGCCCCGAACTTGAGTCCATCTATCACTTTCAGGTGGTCACTCGGGGTGAGTGTGTCTGGCATCAGGCGGGCGAGCGCATGAAGGTTCGCAGTGGTCAGGCGGTTATGGTGAACCCTTATGAAAAGATTGATCTGGAGTATTCGGATGATTGCGAAAAGCTGATCATCAAGGTTCCGGAGCATGTACTCAATAATGCCCGTGAGTTATCACACGGTCGGTTGCCGGAGGATGGCATTCGCTTTACCCGGGCGCCCGTGGAGCTTCGGCTATGTCCTGCCCTGATCAATATCATGGAGGCGGTGCTGTCCGAGCTTGATGATGCCGAAGACGAGGACATAAACCCGGTTTGCGGCGCCTATCGTGAAATTATCCTCAAGAAACTGCTGAAAGTATTTCCCAGTAACTGGTCCAGCCAGGAGAACGGTGCGGCCTGTACGCCCATGCTGGGTAAAATGCTGCGGTACATTGAACAGAACGTGCATCGCAACATCGATATAGAAGAGCTTTCCAGTGTCTCCAATATGAGTGTTCGATCCATCTACAATGCTTTCTCCAAGGCCTTCGCGACGACCCCCAAGTGTTACATCAAGCAGTTGAAGTTACAGAAGTTGCGGGAAGACCTTTTGCAGGGAAAGTGCCGGAATGTCACCGAGATCGCCCTGGATTATGGCTTCAGTCATCTGGGCCGGTTTTCTTCGGATTATCGAAAATCCTTCGGCGAGTTGCCCTCTGAAACCCTGCGAATGGCCGGTTAATCCCGGCCATTACCTTCCCGTTGTTGCCCGCAGATCTGTCGGGTAACCCGGTCACTGCATTCCCGGACCTGTTCGAACAGGAATGAGCCTTCGCTGATGTCGGTGTCCCGATCAAGACCCAACAGGGTGATGACGGTGACAATGCTGCCGTTGATATCGAATACAGGGCGGCTGAGCACATTGATTTCGGGGAGGTAATCACTGAAAAACGCGCAGTAGTTATCCCGTTTGATGGTTTCCAGATGAGGTTGCAGTTCCTCCCGGGTGATGGGTTTGCCCCGATGTTTCGGGAGTGACTTGGCGTTCTTGTAATACTGGTCCACCAGTTCCTTGCGTCGCTTCGCTGGCAGGTGGGCCAGGTAAATCCTGCCTGAGGCTGAGTTCAGTGGCGATAGCTCGGCGCCCAGCCTCACGTTGACCGAGATTGGCTGGCTTGAGTCCAGCCACTTGATGATCAGTGGGCCGTTGCCGTTCCAGACGGTGACCGACACGGTTTTGTCGGTTTCCTCATTGAGCCGGTCAACGGCTTCGTAACTCAGCTGAATCGGGTTGATGCGCCGGAGTGCTGAAATGCCCAGGGTCAGGCTGGAATTGCCCAGGGTGTACTGGGTGTGATTCACCTGATTGATGTAGCCCTCTCGCAGCAAACTGACCAGGTATTTGTGGGCGCGGCTAGGTGACAGATCCAGGGCGCCCGACAGTTCCTTGAGGGTGGGTGGCTTTGGCGCTGTGGAAATATAATTGAGGATATGCAATCCGATTTCCAGCGAACCGATTCCTTGCCGCTTTGGGCTTTCTTCTGCCATGGACGTTACCATTTTCGAATGACTGGTGCTGCCGTGTACCAGCGGAAAACAGGCACCCTGGAGACGGCGGGCACCTGTTTTTCGGGTTGTTGGCAAGGATACCAATTCTGAAGGTCCGGATCAGAATTTGTACTTGGCCATGACCTCAACCTGCTGGCCTTCCGGCAATAGCGGGCCGAAGGCGAGATTGTACTTTCGCCACTCTATCCCGGCTTCCAGATCCTGGGTGATGTTATGGATCAGGTTGACGCGATGGGCTTCGTAGTTGGTGTCGGCGTCGTCATCCACTTCGACGGCTGTATAGGCGACGTTTGCCCGCCACTCGTTGTTGATGACGTAGCGAAAGCCAACGTCAAACCCTGCCTGGCTGACAGCGTCGTCGTTTTCGACATCCGGTGACGACAGGCTGTTGTTTACGCCAACACCGGTGAATGCACCAAGCCCTTCACCGTAGTGAGCATTCACGTTCAGGCTGTGAGGCCCGATCATGAACTTCGAGCCGATGGCGCCGCCACCCACGAAGTCGCCGTTTTCAACTTCGCGTCCTGACGCGGTGAGGATAACACGGTGACCACCGTCGAGACTCAGGTTGTAGTTAACCGCAAGATCAGGCGTGTCGGCGTCGTTGTTGACCGGGTCCTGAGCAGTAAAACGGAAGCCGGCAACCTCGTGGCTAACCAGGTTTGTGCGGAAGTTGAACCCGCCCAGGGTGCCTCGCGGCCCGCCCAGGAAATCCAGGTAATCGTGATAGGCAACGGCCCAGAACTGGCCGGTCCAGGTTTGCCCCACGGTGGTCTGGTCAACCTTGATGAACGCGTGGCGAAGCCGTAGGTCGTTATTCTCGCCAGGAAAGGTGCCGCCGTAAAAGTCGCCTTCCACAAAGCCGACAATCGTATGGCCTTCCTTCTGGGTGACTGTTTTAAGGTTTACGCGGGACTGGTTGGAACGGCCGAAGATGCGGGAATCCCCATCATCGACTTTTTCATAGATGGCTTCGGCTTTGAAATAGCCACCGATGCTGAATTTGGTGTCGTTGAACTCGCCGAGTTCGAGAGCGTGAACGGCGGGGGCCGCGCTGAGACCGGATGCAATAGCGAGCGCTAGTAATGAATGTCGATAGTTCATTTGCCTTCTCCTTGTTGTTTGGCATTTGAACTATCGGTTATTCAGGCGTGGGCAAATATCCGGTTAATGAACATCCCTATCCGTTTTTTGTACTTATCTCCGGCACGGTGCAGGGTTCCGTCACCGTTCCAGATGACGACCATGGAATCGCAGATGGTCCTCAATGAAGCTGGCAATGAAGTAGTAGCTGTGGTCGTAGCCCTCGCGCAGATTCAGTTCCAGCGGATAACCGCTGATATGGGCTGACGCCTCAAGGGCTTCGGGGCGAAGCTGTTCGGCCAGGAAATTGTCAGCGTCACCCTGATCCACCAGGGCCGGCACGAATTTCTGTGCCTTGCGCATTAACAAGCTGGCATCGTAGGCAGCCCAGCGCCCGGTATCGTTGCCGAGATAGGCGGCAAAGGCTTTTTTGCCCCACGGGCAGCTGACCGGATTGCTGATCGGGCTGAAGGCAGACACCGACTGGTATGTCTGTGGATTGCGCAATGCCAGCACCAGGGCGCCATGCCCGCCCATGGAATGTCCCGCGACAGAGCGTTGGCCGGTCACTGGGAACACCGACTCCACCAGTGCCGGTAGTTCATTCAGCACGTAATCGTACATGCGGTAATGCGTGTTCCAGGGGCTCTCGGTAGCATTCACATAGAACCCCGCCCCCTGGCCAAGATCGTAACCGTCATCGTTGGCGACGTCATCGCCTCTGGGGCTTGTGTCCGGGGCCACAATGGCAATGCCCAGTTCGGCGGCCACGCGGTGGGCGCCCGCTTTCTGCATGAAGTTTTCGTCGGTGCAGGTCAGGCCCGATAGCCAGTAAACGACGGGTACCTTTTGCCCACTAGCCACCTGTGGTGGCAGGTAAATCGCGAAACGCATGACACAACCAAGGGTGTCGGACCGATGGCTGTACTGCTTGTGCCAGCCACCGAAACTTTTGTTGCTGCTCAGGTTTTCGATGCTCATCAAGAACTCCGTGGGTGAGTCGCCTGCCATGGGCGGCAGGCGACCGCGCCGGTCACTTATCGAAATGGATCACGCTACGAATGCTCTTTCCTTCGTGCATCAGTTCGAACGCCTCATTAATGTCTTCAAGCCCCATGGTGTGGGTGATGAAATCGTTGAGTTTGAACTCGCCCTGCAGATACCGATCGACAATTCCAGGGAGCTCGGAGCGGCCTTTGACGCCGCCGAACGCGGAGCCTTTCCAGACTCGACCGGTCACCAGTTGGAATGGGCGGGTGGAAATCTCCTGGCCAGCACCTGCGACACCGATGACGACGGATTCGCCCCAGCCCTTGTGGCAGCATTCCAGGGCAGAACGCATCACGTCGACGTTGCCAATGCACTCAAAGGAGTAGTCCACGCCGCCGTCTGTCAGTTCGACAATGACTTCCTGAATGGGTTTGTCATAGTTTTTCGGATTGATGCAGTCGGTCGCGCCCAGCTGTTTTGCCAGGTCAAATTTGCTGTCGTTGATATCAATGGCAATGATACGGCTGGCCTTGGCCATGGTAGCGCCAATAATGGCAGACAGGCCGATGCCGCCCAGGCCGAAGATCGCCACGGTGGCACCTTCTTCCACCTTGGCAGTGTTCATGACGGCGCCCATGCCGGTGGTTACTCCGCAGCCCAGCAGGCACACTTCTTCCAGTGGCGCTTCTTTGTTCACTTTGGCCAAAGAGATTTCCGGCAGCACGGTGTACTCGGAGAAGGTGGAGCAGCCCATGTAGTGATAGATTGGCTGGCCATCCTTGTAGAAACGGCTGGTGCCATCGGGCATCAGGCCCTTGCCCTGGGTTTCCCGGATCTTCCCGCACAGGTTGGTTTTACCGGAGAGGCAGAATTTACATTCCCCACACTCTGGCGTGTAGAGCGGAATAACGTGATCTCCAATCTCGACACTCGTGACACCTTCGCCGATGGCCTCAACGATGCCGCCGCCTTCATGGCCCAGAATCGCGGGGAAATTACCTTCGGGATCGTCTCCGGAAAGCGTAAACGCATCGGTGTGACATACGCCGGTAGCGATCACCCGCACCAGAACTTCACCAGCTTTCGGCGGCATTACATCCACCTCTTCAATGGAGAGTGGTTGCCCCGGTCCCCAGGCAATGGCTGCTTTTGATTTGATCATCTCGCTCATAATTCTCTCCGTTTGTGATGCATCTGTATTTGGATACTGCCCGAATGATCTGGTCATTATATTTGCTGCACAGGTGTTGATAATGACTGTGTTCGTGAAATCACTTTTACTCATGTGTAATAATCAGGGTGTCTGAAGCAAAAGTAGGGTGGTGACATGCAGCGCTGGGAAGGTGTAAACGAATTCGTGGCGGTGGCTGAAACGGAGAGCTTCACCCGGGCGGCAAAACGCCTGGGCGTCTCGACCGCTCACGTCAGCCGACAGATCAGCGCGCTCGAAGACAGGTTATCAACCCGTCTGTTCTATCGAACGACCCGGCGCGTCTCCACGACTGAGGCCGGGCAGATCTACTATCAGCATTGTCGCCAGATACTGGACGCCCTTGAACAGGCGGAGCGCTCTATGACCAATATGCAGCTGGTGCCCCAGGGCCGGCTGCGACTGACGGCGCCGGTAACCTACGGAGAGAAGTCGATCGCACCGCTGGTCAACGATTTTGTACTGCGGTATCCCGAACTCGACGTTGAAATGAAACTGACCAACCAGCAACTGGACCTGGTGGCGGAAGGTTACGACCTTGCGGTACGGCTTGGTAAACTGGACGATTCCAGCCTGATGGCCAGGCGTCTTGCCTCCCGGACTCTGTATGTATGCGCCTCGCCAGCTTATCTCGCTGTCCATGGCACCCCGCACTCTCTGTCTGAGCTGGAACACCATAATTGCCTTCAGGGGAATCTGGGTTACTGGCGATTTCAGGATGCGGGTCATCCCCGCAATGTCCGGATTCGTGGAAATGTGCGTTGTGACAGCGGCAGAGCCTTGTTGGATGCAGCGCTGAAGGGGGTTGGTATTGTCCAGCTGCCGGATTATTACGTTGGGCCGGCACTCGACGCGGGTACGCTGATACCGCTTCTGACTCATTACCAGGAAGACGATGACGGTATCTGGGCGGTGTATCCCCATAACCGTCACCTGTCGCCAAAGGTGAGAATGCTGCTGGACTACTTTGTGGACTCACTGGGCGTGCCAAACGCCTGATTGGGGCTAAGCCTGTATGCCGGCAGAAAATGATTTCTGGATGGGGTAGGCTGGGGGCTTCTCGGGTTTTGGGGCTGAGTGACCATGACTGAATTGACCGACCTGCCATTCCGGTTTCGGTTTCGCGTCCGCTACGGTGAATGCGATGCCCAGAGTGTGGTGTTCAATGCACGCTACGCGGATTACGTGGACATTTCCGTTAATGAATATATCCGCGTTCTGTTCGGGGATTACCAGAATCTGCTGGATCAGGATCTGGACATTCAGGTAGTGAGTCTCACTGTGAACTATCGGGCACCTGCGCGATTTGATGATGTGTTGGAAGCCAGGATACGAGCTGGCCGTATCGGTAACACCTCATTCACAGTGCACCTTGAATTCTATCGGTACGGGGATGGATTGCTGGTGGCAGAGGCTGATATCACTTACGTGTTGATCCAGCCGTCGACAATGACGAAGACGCCAGTGCCGGATGCGATCCGGAAAACGCTGGAGGAAGGCGCTCCCGGCGTGTTGATCAGTCACGCCGGGGAGCAGGTTCAGGATCGCTGATCAGCCCTGCTGCAAGGCCTGCATCACCGCCTTGGCGGTGCCTTCCGAGGAGGGCGGGTTTTGCCCGGTAATCAGCTTGCCGTCCACCACGATGTGCGGTGTGAAGTCATCCCCGCAGGTGTAGGTGGCGGTTTTCTCCTTCAGCATGTCTTCCAGCAGGAATGGCACAACGTTGGTCAGGCCAACGGTCTCTTCCTCACTGTTGCTGAAGCCGGTCACGTTGCGACCGCCGACCAGGTTCTGCCCTGGTTTGATCTCGACGTCTCTGAAGACCGCCGGGGCATGGCATACGGCGCCAATGACCTTGTCCTGTTCGTAGGCTGCCTTGATCAGAGCGACGGACTTGTCATCGTTGACCAGGTCCCACAATGGGCCATGGCCTCCGGGGTAAAACAGGGCGTCGTAGTCGTTCATATCCACATCCGCCAGTTTCTTCGTGCTGGCGAGCGCTTCCTTGGCATGGGCGTCCTGCTGGAAGCGACGGGTGGTTTCCGTCAGTGCATCCTCAGTTTCACTGTTGGGGTCGATGGGTGGCTGCCCGCCCTTGGGAGAGGCAATGGTGATGTCTGCGCCGGCATCCCTGAAAACGTAATAGGGGGCGGTGAACTCTTCCAGCCAAAAGCCGGTCTTGTGGCCGGTATCTCCCATCTGATCGTGCGAGGTGAGAACCATCAGTACTTTCATGTAACCTGTCCTTTTTGATCAAGGGATGTATTCTGACAACTGCCTTATAACCTTCTTTGTTGCGGTGATCCGGCTGGAATTCAACCGTGTGGACGAGCGATCGCACCAGAACACTCATGGCGGAATGATGTTGAAAAACCTGTTTGAACCAACGTTGCGACTGTTCTGTGCGCTGTGTGTCTTGACTGCGGTGCTGACCGTGCCAGTTGCTGTCCAGGCGTCTGAGGACACCGACTGCAAGACGCTGACGGTGAGTGGTAACCCCGAATACCCACCCCTGCTGTGGCGAAGCACAGAGAAGGAGGGCGTTCTGGTTGGTGCCGTACCGGCGCTGTTGCGGGAAATCGTCGAGCCCATGGGGCTGGAGGTTGTGGTCCGGGACCTTGGGTCCTGGGCCCGGGTTCAGCATGTAGCCCGCAAGGGTGATATCGATATGGTCGCGGGCGCGTTCATTACCTCAGAGCGTATCGGCTACATGGATTACCTGCTCCCCCCGATCACACATCTCCCCACGGCTGTCTGGGTTCCCAAGGGTGGTGAATTCATCTACCGCCACTGGCCGGACTTGCTAGGGAAGCGCGGCAGCACGCTGATCAACAACAGCTTTGGGCAGAACTTTGATCGTTACGCAGACAACAACCTTCAAATCGAAGGGGTGAGAAGCATCGAGCAATCTTTTAAAATGGCACTTGCCGGCAGGGTGGATTATGTTCTCTACGAAGTGCTGCAGGGGCAGGTGAAGCTGGACAGCCTGGGCGTTGCGGACCGGTTTGAGGCACTGGAGCCTCCTGTCAGCAGGGAGGGTCTTTTCTTTACGTTTTCAAAGGCCTCACCGTGTAACACGTTTGAAATGCGGGAAGCGATCGCTGATCGTCTTTATGAACTGGTGAATGCTGGCCGGGCGAGTCAGTTGATTCGTGAGTACACCCGGTTGTACACCAGGTAGGAGTGAATTGGGCGCTCCCAGGCATTCCCTGCCCGGGGGTGGCATCATTTCGTACGCTGCGCTCGGTCTGCTGTTTCAGATCCAGCCACGCCTGAAAAATGCTGCTGGCGTTGCCGGCCAGTTGAGTTGCTGCTCGGCTCATCACACCGTCTCCTGTTTGCATCGACTCACTGAAAGACTAGCAGTAATAACCTTTAATGCAAACGATTATCAATAACAATTTGGAGTGTGGTTGATCTTGCCTGATGGCATACGTTTATTGGATACCCACCCTATGGTCGTTCGCTACCTATCTGTATACACTAAAGAGCTTTGGGGCCCCTCAGTTTACAGGGCCCACAACACTAGGAGGTAGCAGTCGATGGCAATCTGGACCCGCAGTATCCCCACCCTCGAACAAATGGCCGAAGCCAGTAAAAACACCGCTGTCGAGACCATGGGTATTGAATACGTGGAGATTGGTGATGACTACGTGATTGGCCGGATTCCGGTCGATGAACGCACGGTTCAGCCGTTTGGCATTCTCCATGGTGGATCGTCAGTGGTGTTGGCGGAGACCCTGGGGAGCATGGCGGCCAATTATTGCTTGCGCAAGGAGAACCAGATTGCTGTGGGGCTGGACATCAACGCCAACCACATCCGCTCCGTTACCAAGGGCTGGGTATACGGAACCGCACGCCCGGTTCATATCGGCGGCACAACGCAGGTCTGGGAAATAAAGCTGGAAAACGAGGAAGGCAAGCTGACCTGTATCTCAAGACTCACCATGGCCGTCATCGACCGAAGCTGACACGTCCGGTGCTTTACGGTTGAGAATGCCCTGTTCGATGAAGTCCTTCATTACGATGCCGAAGCTCTCGTCCGGCACTTCCCGGGCAATCTTGTAGGGTTGTCCGGAGCTGTCCTGCGTTTCTTTTAACAGGTTTGCTTCGCGAAAGATGGCCAGCGGCTGCTTGTTTGCGTCTCGCACAAGCAGCACCCGCGGTTTGAGTTTACTGGTGGGATGGGTGGCCACTACGATGCCTACCTCACCGTTGGTCATTTCCACGATGGAACCGGGCGGGTAAACGCCAACCATGCGGATAAACTCCACCGCCAGCTCCGCATCGAACTGGGCGCCCTTGTTGCGGTGGATAATCTGCAACGCTTCCATGGACGCCCGCCCCTTGTCGTAAACCCGGGAGCTGGTGATGGCGTCGTAGGTGTCGACCAGCCCCACGATTTTCGCGAACAGTGGAATCTGCTGCCCGGACAGGCCTCGTGGATAGCCCTTGCCATCCATTCGTTCGTGATGGGAATAAGCAACATCAACGGCCGCGTGTGCCAGTCGGGGGAGTGCCGCAAGCACATCGCGACCAAAAGTGGTGTGGTTTTTCATCACCGCGAACTCTTCGGGCGTGAGGGCCCCGGGCTTGTTCAGGATCTCGTCATCAATGCGCATCTTGCCGACATCGTGAAGCAGGCCACACAGTGCCACAGTTCGAATCTCACCTTCCAGCAGTCCCAGGTGCTTGGCAAACGCAGCTGACAGGATTGATACGTTGATGCAGTGTTCGGCCGTGTATTCGTCCTTGTTTTTGATCTTGGTGAGCAGTAGCAGAGCATTGTCGTTGCGCAGTACGCTATCCACGCAATCATCCACCACCTGGTGGATCTGGTTCATTTCCAGGGTCCGCCCGAGCCGCAGGCTGGACATGATGTTTTTAGCCGTGGCTTTGGCATCGGCATAGTTCATCCGTGCCGTTGCCATTTCCCGGCTGGCGTCCACTTTATTGACGTAGGTGACTTTCCGCTTGGGGATGGCCGAAGGCTGTTGAGAAACGTTGGGCTTGCTGGTTTTAGTTGATGTTTTACGTCGGCTCAGCGGCGCGTGTCTCTCGGCAGTTGGAGCGACTTGTACACGTCCTTCCACGATGACCGTTTCGCACTGTTGCTGCACGGCAAGCACATCTTCCTCAGTCTGAAGAATGAAGCCCTGCAGCAGGAAATCGGTATCCTCCCACGGCCGGTCCAGACGAATCACATGCATCCCTATTGCCAGTTGGGATACCGGAATTTCAGTCTCTACGATGTCTTCGCGGCCCATTGGCATAGTAGATTTTCTCGAAGCCAGGATTGGCGCGATCGCCCGATCAAACTCCGGGTTTGTGCGCCCCAACCAAAGTATGAGTGAACGCTCCGCCCGTGTATCGCTTGAATCCTAAAATAGTGTCAAATGCTGTAACCAAAAGAAAACGTGCCGGTCATTTCAGCCTAGCATGCGCTACCGTCCCTGCAACATGAAGGTTTCGTACTCCAGCTTGTCGAACTTGCGCGACAGCAGCCACAGGCCGGTCAGCGCTGCGAGCAGGCCTGCGGCGGCAAAACCATAGCCGTAGAAAGACGCTCCCAGTTCGATGGTGATGAACGTAAACGCAATATTGCCGAAGAAAAACAGTGCACAAAGAGTGACGTTGATGCCTCGCGCGTCGAGGTAGAACAGCACGTTCTGGATCGCCAGCAACAGTAACTGGATGCCAACGGCGACCAGGTCAATGTGGAATAGCGGCAGGTACAGAGGGGATATTCCGATGGCCGCCAGAATTTCCTCGCTCCAGAGGAAGATTACGATGACCGTCAGCCCCTGCACCTTGAAGATCTCGTAGATGCCGTTGCGGGCCACGATGACCATCTGGTCCCGGAAGCGATTGATCCGTTCCAGGGTGTCGCCCTCCCGTACCGCGTTGTAGAAACGCTCGTAGGCCTCGGCAAAGTCGGTTTCCATGCGAACCAGAAAGACCGCCATACCGGGAATAATTGAGAGGTAAGCCAGGAAGATGGGCAAGTCGTAGATCACCGACGCGCGCAGGCTGGCGATAATAGGCTGTGAGGTGTCCGGGTGAAACCAGAAGATGAATTTGTCGGCCCACACCGCCGCATTGAACAGCAGGCCGGTGAGGATCAGTGCCGGAAAAATCTGCCGCCGCCGGGTAAAATCAAATCGGATGAAGTGGTCACCCGGATACTGCCGGATAATGGTGTAGAAGAAGCTGAAGAAAAGCAGGCTGTGGCCCAGAAGAAGGCCGGCCAGCAACCCCTCAAGGCCAAATTGTGACAGCACCATGGAGCTGACTACGGCGGTGGCGTAACCCAGCGCAAACACCACCACAATGCGACGATAGGACTTCATGCTGGACAGGAAGATTGTCACCGGCCACAGGTTACACAGCACGACAAAGTTGGCCAGCATCAGCAGGCGGTACAGCACCGAAGTGTCGCTGAAGAACAGCACCATGGCCATCAACCCCAGCCCCAATGACAGTACCGTAGTGACCCAGATCAGCCCCATCAAATTGGGCAGGATCAGGTCATTGCGCTTGGCGTACAGCCGGTCTGCCACCCAGCGGGTGAAGACGTGCTGGAACAGGCCCGACAGGGTCAGGGAGACGGCCATCAGGTAGGTCACCGATACCAGGAACTGAACCACCTCGGTATCAGATACCGCCAGTGTGAAACTGATCACCCCGATCATCATGACGCCGAGCACCGACAGCACCCAGGGGCCGGAGCTGATGATACCGGCCAGGCCGTAGGCCTCGAACAGGTTCAGGAAACTGTCGCGCTTGAGGATGCGGCGTATCTCGAAACCGATGCCTGCCATTAGCCGTTCAGCCCCTTGTTGTAAATGGAGCGGTAGGCCCCGAACATGCTTTCCAGGGTATAGAACTTCTGTACCCGCTCCAGCCCCGCTTTCTGAGCCTGTTGCCATTGCTCGGGGTTCAACAGCAGCCGCACCGCTTCCCGCGCGGTCGCTTCAGGATCTGCGATGGGCACCACAGCACCGCTGGCGCCCAGTGCACGGTCTTCGTCGCTGGCGCCTTCCAGTAATTCGCGGCAAGCGCCCACATCGGTAGCCAGGCAGGGCAGGCCCGCAGCGTGGGCCTCCAGGATTACCAGCGGCAACGCTTCGGAAATGGACGTCAGTACCATCAGCCCAAGCTGAGGAAGAATGTCGTTGACGTTCTGGAATCCCAGGAATTTCACTCGTTGGTTGAGGCCCAGGCTATCCACCAGTTCCTTGCACTCGCGTACGTAGGTTTCGTCCTCGTCTTCCGGACCGACGATCCAGCCCTCCACGTCGGGAATAGTTTCGCTGACCGAGCGCATGGCACGGATAAAGGTTTTTATATCCTTGATGGGAACGACCCGCCCGACCAGTCCCAGCACTTTCGGGATGTGGTCGGGGCGGGCCTTCCTTGCGGCGTCGAAGCGGGTGGGCTCAATGCCGTTGGGAATGATACAGGTACGTTCAGGCGGTGCACCGTCCTGAAACTGCCGTTGCTGATTGCCCTGGTATAGCGACACGATCGGGTCCGCCTGCTGGTAGGCCAGGCGTCCAAGGGCCTCGAAAAAACGGATCCAGAGCCGGCGAATGTATCCCAACTGCTCATTCAGCGTACCGCTGACCTGGTCCGTGGGGTCGTGAATCCACTGGGCCTGGGAGAGGTCAATCTTGCGTTCCTTGGTGTAGATGCCATGTTCACTGAGCGCGAAGGGAATGCCCCGCTGCTCGCTGGCGATGGCGCCGAGCAAGCCCGCGTAACCGGTGGAAATGGAATGCAGCATGCGCACAGCAGGCATCTTTCGCGCCACTTCGGCGAGCTGGAACAATGGCGCGTGCATGATACGGATCGACCAGAAATAGTCGACAAAGGACGGCTCCGTACAGTATTTACGGTAGTTCTCGTCAATCATCTCCCAGCTTTCTTCACTGTAGAGGAAGTCGTCACGGCTGATACCCTGCTTCTGGCCCAGGTCGGCAAACACCTTGTGGAGGATGTCTGGCGGTACTGACTTTTCGGACTTGAACTGCTCGTGCAGGCACTTCTGGGCCTCGAAGGCGGCCTTGTTACCCCGACGTGGCCGGGGTTTGCCAGCAGCTTCGGTGTCCATCAGGTAGTGGCATTCCAGGTGAGTGACATTGTCTGGCAGGACATACTGTTGCTCGCCGTAATGTGCGCGGTCGCCGCCCAGAAAGATCAGGGCGAAGGTGTATTCCGGCAGGCCGGTAATGACCTGGTGCACCCAGGAGGACACCCCGCCCCGGATGAACGGATAGGTGCCTTCCAGCAACAGGGCGATGTCAGCTTTGGGCGTTACGCTGGTTTTGGGTAATGTCATAACCATGACTCGATAACCGGTCGGTTGGCGGGGTGGAAACGCTCAAGAGGGCAGGCCGAAAGATGTTGGCGCACCTGAGCAAAGTCCCGGCGCAGGTACGCGACTTCCCCCAGGTAGGGCATGATCAATTCCGGTGACGAGCCGCCGGCAAGCGCCGAACGGAAGGCCTCTTCCGCGTTATCGATGTTACCCAGGGCGAGTTCCACACGGCCGAGCAGGCGCCAGTCGTTGTGTTGGGAGCGTCGGGCCACCAGTCGTCGTAGCAGTTTCCCCGCACTGTCCAGGTAGTAGTGTCGCAGGCCGCCCTGGGCCAGGCCCAGATAAGCCATTTCCCACCAAACCTGTGCCAGCCTCCGCTGAAGGGAAACACTGGTCAGGTCGTCGGCGTTCTGCAGTGACTGCTGGAGAGTGCCGGCCCGTTGGGCCAGGGTTTTCTCTTTTTGCTCAAGCATGGAATAGGCCAGCAATCGCACATCGTCAGACGGGTCTTTCAGAGCTTCACGCAGAATTTCAATGGCGTCCCGGTCGTTCATCTGGCGAGTGGCCATCAGTGCTTTCAGGCGTTTGTCGGTGCTAATGGCTTCGCGCAGTACCTGGCGAAGGCCGCCCTGGCTGTAAACCACCTGTAGATCCATATCGATCGGCTGGAATGGCAGTTCGGGGATGTCCACTTCCTGCCAGGGTATGTCGCGACTGGACCGCGGTAGATACAGTGCCAGCAACATGCCGAGTACCAGGCCCACGCTGCCAATGAAAGGGATGGCAAACTGCAGGGTGAACAGGAAGACACCTGTGGTAATGGGCTGCCCGCGATAGCGCGACGGCATCAATGGCAGCAGGATCAGGGTGAGCAGCGCACAGGCCATGGCATGGGCGATCAGGTAAGCGGCCAGCTCAAGGTTGCCGGCGGTGGGTGATAGCAGTCCGGTGACGCCGCCGGTTTCCAGCGCCAGGGCGAGCAGTGCAAACCAGCTATTGGCCATGGCTGTTCTTTCCCTGGTTGTGCTCTCCCTGGTTGTCGAACAGGAAGGCCTGCACCCACTCATCGGCCTGGGCCCGATTACGGACTTGCAGGGTTTGCGGTGTCACCAGGTCACTGGCATGCAACCCCAGCTGTTCTCTCAGTCCGTCGTCCAGCCGTTGTAGATAGCCGGCTAGGCCCAGTTCATCAGTGAGCGGCATCAAAACAACGATGTAGCGCTGATTGCCGGCCCGATGCTCGGCAATCACATCAAGGCCCCGGCGGACTTTTTGAATATGGTCGGCAATCAACTGGCCATTGCGGCTGTCGGCCAGCGGCAAGCCCACCATCGCTGCGGGTAGGTTGAAGAATTCCGCGTCGCGGCCTGCGCGGGCCAGATGGCGCCGGAAGTAACGCCATTCCGGTGATCCGCCGGCCTGTATTTCCGAGTGTTCATGGGCGATGTCTGCCATGTGCCCGGCCAGGATCGCCAGCAGTCGCAACGAGCGAGCCTCGAAGCTGAAAAAGGGCATGGCCTCGATAACACACAGGCCGATAAAGCGATCTTCGGAGTCAATCAGGGGAATGGCTGCCAGCAGATCGGTGTCGAGGTCGCCCATACGCTGGCGGAACTCAGTCTGCACCGACACCAGTTTCCGTTCCGCCAGTGCGTGCAGCAGCAGTGGATCTTTCAGGTCCACCTTGCGGAAGCGACCGACCGTTGCCAGTGGTTCCGGTTCGGGTACGCCATTATTGACGGCGTAGATGCCGGCAATCTGCAGTTGTCCGTAACGCCCCAGTAGCTGGAGCATCAATGAGGCCGTCTCCTGATTCAGGCCGGCCTGACCGGCTTCGCCAATCTGCGCGTACAGGCGTCTAAGCGCCTCTCTCAGGCTGCTGGAGCTGCCGGCCAGTTGTTGCTCGAGTCGGTCATGGGACACCTTGAGCAGATAGTAGTTGCGGGTGAACTCTTCCAGGCGGGAACCGCGGTAGTCGTTGCTCGCTTCCAGTTTTTGCTGCTGGCGGCCCCAGTAGTCCCGAAACTCACCCGCCAACAGGCTGATGCCGAGTACCCCGGTGGTCCACACGTAGGGAAAATCACGGGTGCCGCTGGTGATCTCAAACCGCAAGTGAAAACCCAGGGCGGCGATGATGATCAGGGCTGAAATCAGCGCCATGAAAAAGCCGTACCTCAGGCCTACCAGTAGCGGTCCCAGCACGGGCCAGGGAAAGTTTCCCGTCAGATAGAACGGATCATCCGGCCGGTGCCAAACGCTAAAGGCCAGGAAAAACGCGGTAATCAGCAGGGTTTCCAGCCACTTCAGTGCAATGGGTACCCGTACCTTCTCGCCCGTTATCTGCTCTGCTTCGTCCATAGTGAACCCTGTTGCTCAGGCGGTATTATTGGCTTTCGATCAGTGGCATGGCGTTGGCCAGCTCGTCCAGAACCTTATGGGCCGCCACGCTCAGGCTTTCACGACCCCATCCCGTGCGGGCCGAGGTGCCGGACCAGACGACGCGATTGTCGTCTGCGTTGCGTATTTCCAGGGTAATGCCTACGGCGGGCTCGCCATCCAGCCCACTTTTGTAGCGCCATTCTTCCACGGTGCCCGTGAACAGGTAGTCCGCGCCATCGTTGCGGGCCGTGGCGAGAGCTGTTTGCTGTCGTTCACTGCTTTCGTACAGCAGGGGGTTGCGGTCATCGGGCAGGTAGAGGGTCACGTTTTCGCTGCCCTTGGCTCTCAGGATCGCGGACAGCACACTGGCGGCCTGGTCTCCGGCCTGGGGTGTCTGTGACAGGTTAATCAGCGGCAGCACCGCAAACTGTCCATCCTCCGGAATCGGCGAGCCCTCCTGGCTCTGGATAACCGAACAGCCAGCCAGAAGTAACAGGGTGAGCCAGAGGCTATGGCGTAGTGTTTTCATAACGGTCTCCTTCAGCGACCAGGGTAAATCGTGTATGTAAGATTGAATTCGGTTCGGCCGTTGCCGTCCAGCCCTTCCGACGACCAGCGTCCAGACAAGGCCAGTTCATCATCCCCCAGCACCCGCCAACCCAGGCCCACTTCCACACCGATTTCCGCCGTTGAAGTGGATAATACATAACCGGCGTCCAAACCGAGAAATGCGCGGGGTGAGGGTGTCGAGCGATACAGTGCGTGGGGTGAGCCATGGAACCAACGTGTGCCCACACCGATACGTTCGTACTCCTCGGTCAGCAGGCTGGCGGTTTCCAGTGGCTGATCCAGTGCCGCAAGGGTGGATGAGGGCAGGGTTTCGGCCAGGGATAGCTGCTGGTTTCGATAACCGGCGCTGATAATCCAGGCCGGGTCATTGCGAAAAATGGTGTAGGTGGCATTCAGGTCCAGCCCGTAGCCGTCCGCCAGTTGATCGTTCTCCAGGCTGTTGACCGTCAGTTGCTCAAGTTGGGCATTCAGGTTAAGCCGGGAGAAAGGGGTGTAGCTGGCGCTGGCGTAGGCGCGGTCGCGGCGGGTCAGCCACCAGGCTTCGGCGCTGTCCGGTGTGCGTTCCTGGAAATGGTAGCCGGCGCCGAAGGCGATGCGGTCAGACCATTGCTGGTCGAAGGCAGCGCTGATGGCCAGGTCATCCTGCTGGTAGCGTGGCAACTGGCTGACCGATAGCGACCAGGCGCTATTGCCTGAGCGCCTGTCCACCTCGAAAGAAGTCTCGCTGCTGCGACCGGGGGTGCTTATCAGGCGCCCGGAATCGCTCGCCTTGAGTGTGCTGGCAGACAATTTCCAGCGAAACTCGTCTTCGCTGAACTGCCCGGTTATCCCGCTGCGCTGAACGGTAAAGTTACCCAGGTTCTGCCAGCGGCTGCCCACTTGAATGGCACGGTTGAACGTCTGGTGTAGATTTACCGTGTCCTGCATCGTCACCCTCTGTTGTTCCGCCGTCATCGGACTGTTGAGTCGATCAAGCTGCCGAACATAGCGGCCTGTCTGTTGTTCGCGGTTTTCCGGCGCAGACCGTAGGGTTTGTCCGATGCGTTGGCGCACCGCTGCGTTTCGGCCGTCCGGTGCCGGTAGCAGGGCCTCCGCGACCAGCGTGTCACCCTGATTGGACGCAAAGTACGCCAGGGTTTCGCGTAATCCCCTCTGGTCAGGGTCGTCGCCTTCGCCGCTGCGGGGAAAGGTCGCCAAGGTTTGCCAGGCCAGTTTGAGCAACCCTTCCTCACTGTACACCGCAAATCGGCTGGAGCGGGTGGATGGGTCTTCCTGTAATCTTTTCGCGGCCTTTTGGCGAAGATCGGTTGCGGTGCCGGGTGCACCGGTCTGATCCAGCAGTCTTGCCGTCGCCAGAAGCCACTCAATGTCATCACTGCGGGTATCCATACCCTGACGAAACCAGTTCAGAGCCCGTCTCGGCTGGCCCAGGGCACTGTAACCGTAGGCCAGGACCGGATAGGCGGCGGGAGAAGGTGTATCACCGATTCGGGCCAGCAGGGCCGGAAGGGTGTCGGCGAACCGTTCCGTATTGGCAAGTTGCAGCCAGGCCCAACTGATCATCAGGTTCTCATCGTCGGGTGCCAACTCCCACGCGGCGCGGTAGGCATCGTTTGCTGCCAGGACCTCGTCGTTGCGTTGGTGAATCAATGCCCGAAGTGACCAGTAGCGCGGGTTGTTGCGGGCAGTGGGAACGTCCGTTTGCCAGCGTTCGAGGGTTTGCTCCAGTTCCTGCCATTGCCCGAGCGCCAACTGGTATTCAGCGATAGCGGCCAGGAACCGGGGTTCCCCGGTTTCAAGGAAAAGATGTTCGCTCAACGACAGGGCCCTTGGGTAGTCCTCGAAAAGGGCTGCCAGGTTGAGCAGGCGCTCCTTTAAATTCGGCGTAAGCTCAGAGTCGCTTCTGGCCAGGAGACTTTCATAATCCCGCTTCAGGATGTCGGTTCTACCCAGGCTGTTGGCCAGGTCCATCCGCATGATTTGAACTGTCTCGGCCAGTTGCCGGTCTTGCGGCTCGAAATTCAACAGCGCCAGGGCGCGTTCAGGTTGCCGTGTGCGCCAGTAAAGAGAGGCCAGTTGTATGCGGTCGGCGTCGGATAACCGTGGCTCGTTTTCCAGCAGTTCAATGGCGGCGGGGAAATCACGCAGGTTAACCAGCAGCGTCAGTAGTCGTTCCCTAAGCGTGTCGGACCGGGGAAATCGTGATCGGCCTTCCGTTAGCCATTCCCTTGCATCATTGAAACGCCCGGAACCCACCAATGCGTCGGCCAGGGTGATATAGCCTTCCGGTTGCAAACGCTCCTGCCTGGCCCCCTCGGTTAACAGCATTCCCAGTGTGTCCCACTGGAAGAGCCCGCGCGCCAGATCCACCGATCGTTGGAAGGCTTGCGCGGAACCGGTTTGTTGATAGAGGGACACCCATACAGGCAGCGCTTCCTGCGGCAGGCCGTTCCACTCCAGCACTTGAGCAATGGTTTGCCGATCTTCGCGAGTGAGTCTGTCCGGTGTCTTCTGTAGCCTCCGGATAGTATTGAGCGCTGCTTTCAGATTCCCGGCGGCGAGTTGAAAGGCCAGCAATTCTCGCTGGAACTCTGTGTTGTCGGGATGCCGGTCCGCCCGTTGCCGAATCCAGGTGGCTTCGTCCGTAGCCGAACCAGCCAGTCTTGCCAGCCGGATACCTTCGGTCAGTGCTGGTTCCGATATCCGGGTGTCCGGGAGTTTTTGCTTGAAGAGTGCCAGCGCCGCTTTTGGATTGCCGCCGGCAAGCTCCAGGCGAATGATGTTGTCGATGAACTCATCGCGGGCCTCGGGGCGGACGGTGTCAATATAAGGGCGTAAGGTCGCTGCAGCCATTCCAGGCCGACCCTCTGCTTCCTCCAGCCGAGCGATTTCACGGGCCAGTTGAAGCCGCTGGCCGGGGCTGGTCATCCGGTCCTCGACGCCTTGCAGCAGTGTCAGGTAACGGGGCTGGCTCAGCCAGCTGGAGGCTGGCCTTAAGAGCTCCAGAATGCGTTCCGGTTCATAGGATTGGCGGACCAGCGCCTGGGCGTCGGCAAAGAGTTGGTCTTTCCGGGCCTCCCTCCGGGGGCCTTCTGGGATTGCAAACAGGCGTTGAGCCTGCAGTTCCAGGTAATACTCAAAGGCCTCCTCCGGCACCGTCTGTTGTGCCATCAAGGGGGCCAGTACCTGGTCTGCGCGTTCCAGTTGGCCGGTTGTGCTCAGGGCCCGGGCCAGGCTGAGGCGTAAGGGAACGTTGTCTGAATCGGAACGCAGTAGCACTTCCAGATAGGCGATGGAAAGGGCGTCTGGCGTTTCAAGGTATTCCGGGTTCTCGAACACTGCCTGTCGCGGAAACAGCAGATACAACGCCAGCGCGATAAGCGCTCCCATAAGGACCAGCGCGGGCAAGCTGAAAAAGGACTCCCTGTTCCGACGCATAACGCTATTGGCACTCCAGCATCAGGGATTCTGTTTGCCGGTTGCTGAGAACAATCCGCACCTGTTCACCCGACCGTGACATCCGTGCCGAACCGCCGCTGGTTGTACATCGGCGGGTTCCGGCAAGGGTGAATTCCACGTTCCGATGGCTTTGCAAACCCAGCGTTATCCGCCATTTTCCGGCTACCTGCTCGCGCTCCCATTGGCTAAGCACCCCATTGGCGTGGGCCAGCCAGGGGCCTTTCGGGGCTGTGTTTGTCAGGAACAGGCGGGGCGAATCACCGGTCAGATGCACGTAGCGGTGGCCGGCAGCATCGTGGAAACCGGCGACGCCAGTGCTTCTCTCCAGGTCGGGAAACCGGTCCTGCTCAATGGTGACGGTATGGGGTTGGCCAATACCGCGCCAGTGCCAGCCACCGTTATCGTCCCTGAGCAACGCCGAGTAATAGAGGGTTTGCACGCGCTTGGCGTAGTCGCTGAGATAGAGCGGTGTGACGGGTTGATCTAGGGCGTATTTGTAGACCTCATGTAAGGCTCCGAGGGCCTCGGGTTTGGTGCCCGAATAGAAGTGGTAGTAAATGCCCATGGGTTTCAGCCGGCCTTTGTCCTCAAGGATTCGGAAAGTGTCCGTCACATTGCGAAACCCGTAATAGGGGCCTGTCCAGTTGTTGGTATAGACGTTTTCGTTCATCACCGGTGCGTACACTTGCAACTCATCGCCTACCGGCCTGGCATCGGGCCAGGTATCCGCCAGTTCGGAAGCGTAAGGCAATGGCTTGGTGTTGCCGCCATTGACGTTGACCAGGCCGGCTTCCCGAACCCGTTTCAGGGCATTGGCGCCGGGCCGGGCGTCGCCTGTCCAGAGGAACACCGATACGGGCTTGTTCGCCGGGGCCAAGCGTTGATTAATGTATCCCACCGAGCCTTCGATTTCGCGTTCAAGGGAAGCCTGGTAATCCGGGATGTTCATGAAATAGCCATACAGCGTGTTTTCAAGCCTCGGGGCGGGGCCACCTTCTATCGACTGCCAGAAGAACGGATGACTGTAGGTATGAGATGCAACTTCCACCGAATTTATTCCGAATATGGCCCTGGCGATGCGTTCTGCCTCTTTACTGGCGCGCGGGTATAGGCCCTCGGGTGAAACTTCCGCTTCGATGACCGAAACGGTGTGGGGCACCTCATACCGTGACAGAATCTCATCCTGGATGACCTGGGCGCTCAACGGGCTACCGGGGAATTCCCCCCGCGAGACGAAGCCATCGCCGTCAATGTGGGCGGTGAGTATGCGGCGGCCATTCTCCGTGGTGGTATCAATTACCGGCATGGCAGGTGCACTGAAGGCCTGCTGGATAAACTCGAAGGGATTGAACAGCCAGTAGGCTTCGTCGTCGGGGCCGGTTTCGAACAGGAAGGGCGCTGAGGCCACGCCGCCTTTGTCATGGGTGTAGATGGCCGAAAATTGCTGGCCCTGCGCGTCGGTGATGGTCAGCCAGGGCGTGTGTCCTTCTACTTTCGGCATGGCCTGTGTGGTCAGGGAAGGAAGCCGCCTACCTTCGTAGTTGGCCACCGATGGGTGTACGCGCTCATGACTCAGAGGCGCAGCGGGCACAGTGGTGCTGCTGGCGGCCATCACGCCGCTGCACGCCGGGTTGCCGGGAATCAGTCCCATCAGCACCACGGGTACGCCCTTGTCCTGCTGCCGGGCAAGCCATGAACAAAGGCCGCTGTGGCGATCCCCGGTTTCCCACCACACCAGAATACCCGCATACCGGTCTTCGGTGGGCTCCGTCGGTAGGGGCTCTAGCGCGGAATGGTACTGTGGGATGAATCCGGAACGCTCCAGGATAATGCCACCAAAACGATGGGCAGCGCTTCTGTCCATGTTGAATTCCGGCAAGTCATGAATCACCAGAACGTGGCGTTTCACCTGGACTGGTTTGGACGGGCTGAGGCGATCAAGGGCCGGGTTGGCCACCCAGGGCACGAAACGGTCGCGACGTAGCTGGCCTGCTAGTTCCTCGGCCTGGGAGGCGTCCGCGACGTAATCGATGGCAATCATGGGCATGTCAGGTCGTGCCTCACGCCAGCGCTGTAGCTGTTTGTCCAGCCACTGGCGATCCGTTTCAGAGACTTTGTAATAACGCTTGTCCTTGGCGTTGTAGCCATTACGCCAGGACTCCAGGGCAAGCCCGTCGACTTGGCCGATAACGCTGTCCGGCAGGTGGAAACCGCGGTTGAGGATGATCTTGCCGTTCGGGTGCCTGGCGCGGATGTCTGAAATCAGTTTTGTCTGGGCTTCTGCGAAGGCTTGCATTTGCGCTTCGCCACTGGCGGCAAGCGTGAAGCTGTCCAGAGTATCGAGAAACACCCCCTGAAAGCCGCGTTCGAAGGCCGGGTCAATGAGGTTGTCCAGCAGAAAGGCGCGGACTTCGGGGTTGCGCAGGTCCAGCACTGCGCTCGACCAGGCCGGGTTCTTGCCGATCAGCCAGCTGTTCTGCAGGCTTGCGAACAGGCGGTGGCTGCGGGCCATCTCTCCGACACTGACGTAGGCAATGGGCGTTGTGCTGGCTTCGGTCAGCAGGTCGATACGTGCGTCGCTGGCCTGATCCTGTTGCAGTACCACCCAGTCGTAGGCCATCAAGCTGCCTATTGGGGCTTCGTTACCGTAATAGAACGCGATGTTAGGCGGCTGACCCACAGCATTGGCAAAACCGAAGGGTAAAAGTAGGGCGACTGCAAGCAGTTGAAGCAGAGGGTGTCGTCTTATCATGGGAACCGAAATCAGGTAGAGAAGCGACTGAATGATGCGCACAAAGTCATCGCGAATGAGTAATACGTTGCTAATCTATTATAGATGACAGTCTGCAAGCACTCGATTTTCCAACTATTTTGTAATGAGAGAATAACGTTATGGCCTCCGTGAGGAATGGCATCCCCCTGTGGTGGCTGGCGCTGGCCGCCACGCTGACGCCGCTGATTACCATTCACGCAACCTTCGCGGTGTCGGTGCTGGAGGGGCATATTTCCTGGTGTATTCCCTATTGGGACAGTTGCACGAGCATTAGCCGCACCGGCCGATACGGTACCAGCTATTTCATTTTCAAGGGCACCATGTTGCCGGCGGCGATTCTCGGCATTCTGTTCTGGGCTCTCAACGGTCGTTGGCTACAGCAGTTGGGTGCCACCAGCCGCGGTCGGCCCTGGATTCCCTGGCTAGGCTTCGTCGCGTGTACGTCGCTGGCTGCATACACACTGGCTTTGGGGCACGAAGGGGGCGGTTTCAATCTGATTCGCCGGATAGGTGTCGTGCTGTATTTTTCGCTGACGTTCATTGCACAGTTGCTGATCAGCTCGGCCCTGAAGGGACACCCGCGATGGCATGCCAGTGGCAAGCGACTGTTGTGGCTGTGTGAGCTGATACTGGCGGTGGGTATTCTATCGGTTATCCTCACAGCCGTTGTGCCAGGGGTGTACAGCCAGATAGACGACGCCTTCGAGTGGATTTTGGCGTTTTTGATCAATCTTCATGCGATATGGGTCGCGGTATTGTGGAAACAGAGCCATTTCCGGGCGAGGCTGTGGGCCGAGTAGTCCCGGGGTCAGAGCGACATCAGCCCGCGAACCAGTGCCGCCACACCCGCAACGGCGGCGATGCCAAGAATGACCGGCCTCAGTCCGTCAAAAGGCATGCGGTTGACCAGCTTGCCGGAAAGCCAGAAGCCGATGAGAACCCCCGGAAAGGTGACCGCAAACAACTGCAGCTCTCGCTGCCCCAGGTAGCCGGAAACCAGCAGGGCGGCAATACTGAAAAAACTCGCCACCAGGAAGAAGGCCGACATATTGGCTCGCACCAGCGGCCCCTTCTGGTTCTGGTAGATCAGTGCAATCGGTGGGCCGCCAACGGCGGTAATGGTTCCCATGTAGGTCGAGGCAGCGCCGGCCAGGATACTGTTGCGAGCGTTCAGGGCAGGTCGCAAACCACCTGCGCTCAGTACTACGCCAATCAGGATCAGAACGCCGAACGCCAGCTCGAATCCCGCGGGTGAAATCAGCATCAGCGTGATCCCGGCCAGGATCATACCGCCAACGCCCCCGCCAATGGCAAAGCGCACTTCGCGGACCTGCAAGGCGCCCCGGTTCCGCAGCAGCATGAAAATCGTCAGCACCACGGCGTTCAGAACCAGCGGCGCCGGTATCAGTATGGGGCTGATCAGGAACAGCAATGGTGCCGCCAGCGTACCGATGCCATAACCTGCCACGCCCTGCAAACAGGCGCCGGCCAGCAACGCCAGGTTAGCAAGGAGTATCTGCAGCAGGGAGAGGTCAGTCACAATTGGGCTACTCGATCAGGTCAGTTGATGATTGTTGATAGCACAGCCGCAGGGCAACTAAAACTGTTAAAATGAATCATTTACGTGTCCTGGGTCTGCCGGGTCCGTGAACAGCACTAACCGGCGATAAGGACGACCCGATGGCGCCAGAGATTACCCCGGACGACTGCCCCTGTGGCAGCCGCCAACCGTACAGTACTTGTTGCGAGCCATGCCATCAGGGCAAACCGGCATCCTCACCGGAAGCCCTTATGCGATCTCGCTACAGCGCATTTGTACTGAATCTGACGGACTATCTGAAAGCCACATGGCACACCAGCACCCGGCCCCAAGACCTTGATCTGACCGAGGCGCCGAAGTGGGTGTCGCTGCAGGTACTGTCGTCAGATGAAGGTGAACACGAAGGCACGGTGCACTTTCGCGCCCTTTACCGGGCAGGCGGCGGCTGGGGGTATCTGGAAGAGAACTCCCGCTTCGTCCGCGACGATGAGCGCTGGTACTACGTGTCCGGCGATACGCGCGAAGGGACCCTCAAGCCTGGCCGGAACGAATCCTGCCCCTGCGGAAGTGGCAGAAAATACAAGGCCTGTTGTCTGTGAAACATGCTACGTCTGATGCAGCAAAAGGCGTGGGTTTCGGCCTGGCCGCCTATACCTTGTGGGGCTGTTTCCCCATTTACTTCGCGCTTTTCGAGGGTGTGCCCTCTTACGAGGTGCTGGTTCACCGGATCGTCTGGTCCTGTGTTTTTCTCGCCATCGTGGTGAGCTTCCTGGGGCGCTGGAAACCCATCACTGCTGCGTTGGCACGCCCTAAAAAGCTTGGTTTCGTATTCGGCTGTGCGGTATTCATTGCGCTGAACTGGGGGGTCTATATCTATGCCGTGGAAACCCGTCATGTGCTCCAGGCGAGCCTGGGGTATTTCCTCACGCCCCTGGTGAATGTCGGTCTGGGCATGCTGGTGCTGCGTGAGAGCATTACCCGACTGCAAATTGTGGCGGTTGCATTGGCGACCATCGCCATCCTTTATCAGCTTTTTCTGTTGGGCGTGGTGCCTTGGATCACCCTGGTACTTGCGTTCAGCTTCGGCACCTACGGCCTGCTTCGAAAGCAGGTGGAGCTGGATGGTCTTTCGGGCCTGTTTGTTGAGACGCTGCTTCTGCTACCGGTCGGCCTGCTGGCTCTCGGGTTTCTGGGCTCTGCCGGAGAATCCCACTTCAATGACAACATCACCATTGCATTGCTTTTGATGTCCAGCGGTATCGTCACGGCCATCCCCCTGTTGTTCTTCGCCGGTGCAGCCCGCCGGCTGCGCCTGGCAACCGTGGGCTTTTTGATGTACATCAACCCCACGCTGCAGTTCTTCATCGCGCTGTTTGTGTTTGATGAACCCATGAGTGGGGAGAAGCTGGCGAGCTTCGTGATGATCTGGGTGGCGCTGGGGCTTTATTCCTGGTCGGCCTGGATAGGGCGTGGGATGAATCCCACCCCCAAATAGTGGGTTGCCTAGTGGGTTGTCAGGCAATACCGCCGAGGGTCAGTATGTCAGCCCGTACGCGATGTTTCTCCACGGCAAGGTCTGAAATCAGCGTGTTCAGGCCCGCCACGGGCGCCAGCATGTCCGGCTCCGTGGCAATGCTGTTGCGAAAGGCCAGCAGCATGTCAATCTGCACGTGCAGGTCCTGAAAGTCTCCGAACCGTTGTTGTCGATGTTTTAATGGCCTGAGCCTGTCGTGAAACGCCGGTTTGTTCAACTCGGCCAGGTAGCGTATGCGTTTCAGCCGTTTGCGCAGGTCGTGAAAGTGATCGTCCGGGGACTGTTCGTTCAGTTGCCGCGCCACGGCGTCGTGCTTGTGTATGTGCTTTTTCAGGGCTTTGTGGATGTCTTCGATAGCCAGTTTCCGGGTTATCTTCTTCAAGTGGCGGGAGGTGATAAGCTGGTACCACTCATCCATGTCTTTGCGGTATTGGCCGCTGCTCAGGCGTTTGGTCAGCTCCTGGTGTTCAATGTCTGCCAGGTTGGCAAAATAGCTGCGGGCGCCGGAGCTCACCAGGGCCAACCGGGTATCTTCCTCCAGTGGCCATTGCGCCAGGTCACCCAGTAGCACGTGAAGGTCTCTGAGCCGGCTGGTGGCTTGGCCATGCCGTTTCAGACTCTTGACGGCCTTGCGTAAATCGCTGTCACCACTGATGTCGACAACTGCTTCGGCGATGGCCCGGCTGCGGCGAATGGCAATACGGTACTGATGCAGAAACTCGTCGTCGTACCCCTGCAATACGCCCGGTTCCAGATCCCTGATGCGTTGATACTGGTGTAACAGCGATTCCGGGATGTGCCATGCCAGCGGAGAGTGCTCGTCGATACGGATTTTCGTCCTTTTGCGATGAAACTGCTCATAGCTGACGTCTTTGGGCGTCAGGAACCGTTCAAGCCGGCCCCTGTTCTTGCCGATCTCGCACCAGTGCTCTATGGGCAGGGTGATGTGCATGTAGCTGCACGTGGGGAAGGTGTCGGGTGCGTGCTTCAGCAGTAAGCCTGCCAGATCCTCCAGCGCAGGGTTGTGGCCAACCAGGGTAATGCTGTCTTCGTTCCGGTCGCGCAGCCAGTCGAGCACGACCTCATGGTTAAACGTGTATAGAACAGGCGCCAGTTTGACGGCGTGTTGATGGTTGCTCGGGATCAGGCCTTCCAGGGTTTGTTGTGCGCGGGTGGCATTGCTGCAGTAGACCGTTCCATCGAACGCCCCATCCGCACGGATTGCCCTGCTCATGGGAGCCAGCTGTTTCAGGCCCCGGTTGTTGAGGGGGCGCTGGTGATCACGAAGGCCATCATCGGCCCAGCTGGATTTGGCGTGGCGAATCAAATAGAGGTGTTTCATCCGTGCCCCTGAAACTGGTTTTATTGGGCCAGGTTTGATGAATCGGACGTTTGGGGCTAGACCTTTAGTCTAACGCTGGTTCAAGTCCATCCGCTACCGGCCGTTAAGACTTTTAACAATAAAAGCAAATGCATGAATGAGTTGTGGCAGTGTCGCAGCTTTACACCCCGAAGTCGCACACACCGGTATTACAAACTGGAACACACCCTGGGTGCCCGGTTGTGGATAATTACGCTGAACATTTGATCTCATACGGAGAACTTCTTGATGACATTGCTGAGCCGGTTACGCATTCGTTCCCGTCTTCTGCTGGGCGTTCTGATCCCGGTAGTAATAACGGCGGCAACCCTTGCCTGGATTACGGTCGCCCAGATCAAAAGCGGTGGTGAGGCTGAGCTTGAGCGCCTTGAAGCAAGTTTGCTTGAGGCACGAAAGGAAGGTGTAAAGAACCTTGTGGATACTGCGCGCTCTCTGGTTTTGAACGCCAAGAACAATCCGGATCTTTCGGATCGCGAAGCGAAGGAGGAAGCACGGAAGCGTCTGCGTTCAATCAGGTACGAGGGCGGAAACTATGTTTTCGCATATGCTCGCGACCTGGAAAATCTGGCCTACGCCCCCGACCCTTCTCGCGAAGGCCCCACAACCAATCCAGACGTGCAGAAACTGGTTCGGTCACTGTTCAATGCGGCCGAGGATGGTGGTTTTTTCGGTTACGACTGGCCCAATCCAGAGTCAGGCGAGGTAGAACCAAAGGTGTCTTATTCAACGATTATTCCAGATTGGGACTGGATGATTGGCACTGGCGTTTATGTCACTGACATTGACCGGGTTGTTTCTGCCGCTCGCGCGGATATTGAAGCGGAGATAGCCGAAACCCTCGGTTTTATCGTTCTGGTTACGGTGGTTGTGGTGATTATCGCACTGCTCATCGGCATGTTTGTCGGCCGTACGGTAACGAAGCCGCTGAACACCGTTATTGCCATGATGAAGGACATCGCCGAGGGTGAGGGCGACCTCCGCCACCGTCTGCCGGACGAAGGAAACGACGAACTCGCCGAGCTTGGGCGTCGCTTCAACGCCTTCGTGGTGAAAATCCAGGACACCATCCGCGATGTCGGCGCGACCACTGACCAGGTTGCCTCGGCCGCGGAAGAGCTCAGCCGTGTTGCCAATGAAACCCGTGCGTCGGTGCAGGAACAGGGTTCGGAAACCGATCAGATTGCCTCCGCCATTAATGAGATGGCGGCCACGATCCAGCAGATTTCCGGCAATGCCAACTCGGTGGAAAGCGCCGCCTCTGACGCCGACAGGCTTGCACGGGATGGCGGCGAGACCATTGCCAACGCACAGGCGTCCGTCAATCAGTTGTCGGAGGAGATTGAATCCAGCTCTGGCCGTATCAGTAATCTGGCTGAGAAAACCGACGAGATTACCCAGGTGCTGGACGTCATCCACGCCGTCACTGACCAGACCAACCTGCTGGCCCTCAACGCAGCCATTGAGGCCGCCCGGGCCGGTGAGCATGGCCGTGGTTTCTCGGTGGTTGCCGATGAAGTCCGCCAGCTGGCCAAACGCAGTGCGGAATCCGCTGATCAGATTCGCGGTATGATTGACGGCTTCGTGACCGAGTCCCGCGCAGCGGTGGAGCGGATGGATGCGTCCCGCCAACGCTCCAGCGAAACGGTTGAGCGCATTAACCACGCCACTGACGCCCTGCGCACCATTGAGAAGTCTGTGGGCCATATTCATGATCAGGTGACCCAGATTGCCACCGCGGCGGAACAGCAAAGCCAGGTGGCCGAGGAAATCAACCAGAACGTGGTGCGCATCGTGGACGCGGCGCAGCGTAGCGATACTGGTGTGAACCAGACCAACGAGGCGAGCCACGAGTTGGCGCGGCTTGGTGAGAGTCTGCGTGAGCTGGTAGGCCAGTTCAAGGTATAGAACCGTTGCTTCTGGTCGGTCGACGATTGGCGTCAGCCGGCCAGCAAGCTATGATGTGGGCGATCTGATCCGACCACTACAAAAAACGGAACCTGACCTCGCTATGACTATTCGCAAATCTTTCATGACCGTCCTGGCATTGGTGTTCGCGCTGGCAAGCGCGTCGCTGTCGGCCCAGGAAACCTATACGCTTCGCCTCGCAGAAACCTGGGGGCCCAACTCTCCGATTCTGGGTGAAACAACGCGCCACATGGCCTCGATGGCTGAGAAGATGTCGGGCGGCCGCCTGCAGTTCCGCATTGACTCATCCAACAAGCACAAGGCGCCATTCGGTATTTTCGATATGGTGAAGGCGGGCCAGTACGATATGGGGCATACCGCCTCGTATTACTACAAAGGCTCGATTCCCAATGCCATGTATTTCACCACCGTTCCCTTCGGGATGATTGCACCTGAGCAATACGCCTGGTTTTACTACGGTGGCGGCATGGAATTGATGGAAAAGGTATATCGTCCCCATGGCTTGCTGTCGTTCCCCGGTGGCAATACCGGCAACCAGATGGGTGGCTGGTTCCGCGAGGAAATCAACAGTGTTGAGGACCTCCAGGGTTTGAAAATGCGCACACCCGGGTTCGCCGGCGAAGTGATGTCCGAAGTGGGCGTTGCGGTGACCAACATCCCCCCCGGGGAGCTCTACAGCGCGCTGGAGCGAGGCACGATTGACGCTCTGGAGTGGGTCGGCCCGGCACTGGATTTTCAGATGGGCTTCCATCAGATCGCAAAGTACTACTACTCCGGCTGGCAGGAGCCTGGCGCTGAAGTTCAGTTCCTGATTAACGAGAAAACCTGGAACAAGCTTCCCGAAGAGCTCCAGGAAGTACTGCGGGTGGCTATGCGGACCGCCGCCTACGACATGTACATCCAGAGCATGCATGAAAGTGGCGTGGCCTGGGATCGTATGAAGGAAGACTATCCGGATGTCACCCATAAAACCTTCCCGCCAGAGGTCATTGAAGCGCTTCGTGATGCCACAGAGAAGCTGTTGGCCGAAGAGGCGGAGAAGGATGAACTGGCACGGGAAATCATCACTTCCCAGCAGGATTATCTGAAGCAGGTTCGTCAGTGGACCAACATTTCCGATAAGGCCTATCTGAACAGCGTTTCGGGTGAATGAAAGAGACGCTTCTCTCGTTGAAAAACGTCTCCAAGGCGTTTGACGACAAAACCGTGTTGAACTCGCTGGACCTGGACATCCTGGACGGCGAGTTCATCACCCTTCTGGGGCCGTCGGGTTGCGGCAAAACCACCCTGCTGCGCCTGATGGCGGGTTTTGAGCAGCCAGACACCGGGGCAGTCAGCCTGTCTGGCCATGACATTACCCATGCCGCCCCCGAACACCGCCCCCTGAATACCGTGTTCCAGAACTATGCGTTGTTTCCCCATATGTCGGTGTACGACAACGTCGCCTATGGCCTGAAGATGGAGAAACGGCCCAGGGACGAAATTCGCCAGCGCGTGGATGAAGTGCTTGCCATGGTGCAACTGCAGGATTTCGCCCGCCGCAAACCGCATCAACTCTCTGGTGGACAGCAGCAACGGGTGGCCATTGCCCGTGCCGTGGTCAAGCGTCCGCAACTTCTGTTGCTGGATGAGCCTCTGTCTGCGCTTGACTACAAGTTGCGCCGGACCATGCAGGTGGAGTTGAAGCGACTGCAACGGGAGCTGGGCATCACGTTTGTATTCGTGACCCACGATCAGGAAGAAGCCCTGTCGATGTCGGACCGGGTGGTGGTCCTGAAAGACGGCGCGATTCAACAGCTGGGTACGCCCCGGGAAATCTATGAGCGGCCCGCCAATCTCTTTACGGCGCGCTTCGTCGGGGAGACCAACCTCTTTCCGGGATATCTGACCTCGGTTGAAGATACTGGCATTACCCTGGATATCCTGGGCCTGAGCCGTACCCTTCAGAAGCCCGGGTTTACGCTGCGCAAAGGTGAGCAGGTGAATGTCCTGCTGCGTCCGGAGGATATTCGTGTGCTGGCTCCTGAAGACGAAAAGGGTCTGGCCGGCAGGATTGTGGAGCGAAACTACAAGGGCAGCACGCTGGACTCAGTGATTCATCTTGAGGACGGTACTGAAGTGCTGGCCAGTGAGTTTTTTGATGAGGACGATCCTGCCTTTGACTATAAACTGGGCGAGCCCGTGCGGGTCAGTTGGGTCGACGGCTGGGAATGGTTGTTGCCGGTTGAACTGGAGCCCGTCAACAACGACGCAGAAGAAGGGCTGAGTACGAATGCATAGGGTGTTACAGCAGCCCTTCAAAACCGCAGTGCTGATTCTGGTCTGGGGCTGGTTGTTGCTTCTTGTGCTCACCCCGAACCTACTGGTGGTGGGTGCCAGTGTGATGACACGAGACCCCGGCACCTTCCTCTCGTTGCCGCTGAACCTGGACAGTTACCGGCAGTTGTTCGACCCGCTGTACCTGGACGTGTTCCTGAACTCCCTCTACATGGCCGGCATGACGACCGTCTTCTGCCTGCTGATAGGATATCCCTTTGCCTGGGCATTATCGGGCCTGGGCAAACAGCGCCAGATGCTGCTGATTTTCCTGTTGATTGTGCCTTTCTGGACCAATTCCCTGGTGCGCACCTACGCCCTGAAACTGCTGCTGGCCACCAACGGCCTGATCAACAATGCACTCATGGGGTTGGGGCTGATCGACGAGCCGCTGAGAATGCTCTACACCGAAGGTGCTGTGATCATCGGGCTGGTATACCTGCTGCTGCCGTTCATGATCCTGCCTCTGTACTCCGTGTTCGATGACCTGAGGAAAGAGCTGCTGATGGCCTCGCACGACCTGGGAGCGGGCAAGCTTTCGACGTTCCTGTACGTGACGATACCCCTGACCTTGCCGGGCGTGCTGGCGGGCGTGATGCTGGTGCTGTTGCCTGCCATGGGCCTGTTCTTCGTGGCGGACATACTGGGTGGTTCCCGCAATCTGCTGGTCGGCAATGTCATCAAGAACCAGTTCCTGGACGCCCGTGACTGGCCCTTCGGTGCCGCCGCCAGCATTCTGTTGACGGTTGCCATGGCTGTCCTGCTGTTTGCGCACCGGCTCAGCCAGCGGCGGCTCGGTGAGGAGGCCAGGGCATGAATCGCTGGCTGCCGAAAACCTATCTCACCCTGGTGTATGTGTTGCTCTACCTGCCGATCCTGGTGCTGGTGGTGTTTTCGTTTAACAGTTCCCGCACCGGGTACCGCTGGGGCGGGCTCAGTCTGCAATGGTACGAGTCGCTGTTCAATAACCACGCCATGGTCCAGGCCATGTGGAATTCCCTCTGGCTGGCACTGGCGGCGGCCACGGTATCGACCATTATTGGCGCGCTGACAGCGTTGGCTCTTCACCGGTATCGCTTTCGTGGCAAGCGTGTGCTGCGCGGGATGCTGTTTGTGGTGATGATGTCGCCCGAGATTGTATTGGCCATCTCTTTGCTGGCGTTGTTCCTGTTGGTGGGCCTGCAACTGGGGTTTGTCTCTCTTCTGCTGGCCCACGTTACCTTCTGCCTGCCATTTGTGGTGATCACCGTAATGGCACGATTGAGCGGGTTCGATGAAAGCCTGCCCGAAGCGGCGCGGGATTTGGGCGCCAATGATTTCACCATGACCCGCACGGTACTGATTCCGGTAATCATGCCAGCATTGCTGGCTGGATGGCTGTTGGGCTTCACCCTGTCACTGGACGATGTGGTGGTGAGCACCTTTGTGAGTGGTCCCAGCTATGAAATTCTACCACTTCGCATCTACTCTATGGTGCGTGTGGGCCTTAAGCCGGAAGTGAATGCCCTGGGCACCCTGCTGCTGGTGTTTTCCCTGGCAATGTTGATGCTGTCCCAATGGATACTGACAAGGAGCAAACGATGAAGAAACTGGCGTTGGCGGGCCTGATGGCTGCAACCCTGACCGGATGCAGCTCGCAGGAAGAGCCGCAGGTACTGAACCTCTACAACTGGTCTGAGTACATGCCCCAGGAGGTATTGGACCGCTTTGAGGAGGAAACCGGTATCCAGGTGGTCTACACCACCTATGACAGCAATGAGGCTATGTATGCGCGGCTGAAACTTCTGGATGACAGCGGCCAGTACGATCTTGCGCTGCCCTCCACCTATTACGTCAACAAAATGCGTAAGGAAGGGCTGCTGGAAAAGATCAACCACGAGAAACTGGAAGGCTTCGAAAAGCTCGACCCCGAGCTGACGAACCTGGATATCGACCCTGAAAACCAATACAGCGTTCCCTACCTCTGGGGCACCACAGGGCTGGCCTACGATGCCAATGATGTTGAGGGCGAAGAGGTAACGGCCTGGTCGGATCTGTGGGACGAGAAATACGAAGGCCGCGTGATGCTCACCAACGACATGCGCGAGGTGTTCCACATCGGGCTGAGAGTGCTCGGATACTCTGGCAACAGCACCGATCCCGAAGAGATCGAGGCGGCTTATGACAAGCTGACCGAACTGATGCCTGCGGTGCGTACCTTCAACTCGGATGCACCGCGAATGCCCTATCTTGAAGGCGAGACCGACATCGGCATGATCTGGAATGGTGAAGCCGTGATGGGTGAGGAGGACATGCCGTCCCTTGAATACGTCTATCCGGAAGAGGGCATCATTGTCTGGCTCGACAGCTTTGTGATTCCCAAGAACGCCGAGAATGCAGACGCTGCCCATCAATTCATCAGTTTTGTCATGCGGCCGGAAATCTCCGCGCTGATCAGTGAAGACATCGGCTATGCCACGCCCAACCTTGCGGCCCGCGAATTGTTGAGCGATGAAGTGGCCAACGACCGCACCAGCTACCCGACACCGGAAGACCTGACCAACGCCGAGTTCCAGAAGGACGTGGGTGACGATGCCATGCAGGTCTATACCAAATACTGGGAAATGCTGAAGTCCGGGCAGTAAACCCGCAAACGGCTTGATCCGCCCCGGAAATCAGATCTCCGGGGCGATAAAGTCAGGCGCGATACCAGACTGCGCGATGCAGCGCGGTATATCCATACCCTGCAGGGAGCCCTCGGCCGTCACCAGCAGGGTTTTCATGCCGGCGTTCTGCCCGCCCAGGATGTCCGTATGAAGGGTGTCGCCCACCATGAGTATCTGCCCCGGCGGCACGTCCGCGAAGCGCTCAAGCACAGCCTGGAAAGCAGGTGCATAGGGCTTGCCGTAGAACTGCGGTTGGACACCGCTGGCCTCACGGGCCCGGTGGGCGAAGAATCCGGGTTCCAGCGTCAGGCAGTCGCCGCGGGGGGCCACCAGATCTGGATTGGCGATTTCCAGTGGCCTCGGCCGTTCTGTCAGTGTGGCCTCCAGTGCCGCCTGCATCTCCTCGTTCCAATCCTCGCTGCTGAGCATGATCAGGCCGTCATAGCTATCCAGCTTTTGTTTCAGTTGCTCCGTGACGGGGGGCCGCACCGGTTGCCAGTCTAGCGGCAGCGTGTCCGGTTCGGAATTCTCCGGGGCAATGACACCCCATAGCCCTTCGCGTCCCCGGTCGGACAGAGACTGCTCCAACAACCAGCGGCTGGAGATCAACTGTTCCGGCGTGATGTCGAACCCCATGCGCCGATACTTCTCCACCAGTTTGGCGTGGCTGGCGGTAGCCGCGTTGGAGAGAATCTGGACGTGTTTGCCCATTCGTTGCAGCTCGCGAAACCGTTGAATGGCTGCGGGGAAGGCCCTGGGTCCGGCATTCAGCACCCCAAAGGCATCGAACACGTATACCTGGAACCGGTCCGCCAGCGGCGCCATATCCTCCAGCGTGACTGGTCGAGGCTGTTCTGAGGTCGGCAGGCCCGCAGGCAGCCAGCGACGGATCTGCTCATACTGGTGGAAAGCCCAGGCTGGAGTGGGTTTTATGCCATTAAACGAGGTGGGGTGGGTATCGATCATTGGCCTAGAGTACCGCTTGGCGCACCCTCGCGGAAACCCATTCCGAGGCCACCACCGTGACCAGTATCACCACGAAAATCATGGTGACCTGATTCCACGCTAGGGTGCTCAGGGATGCTTGCAGCTGCAGGCCGAGCCCGCCCGCGCCCACCAGCCCAAGGATGGTGGATTCGCGGATGTTGATGTCCCAGCGAAAAACACTGATGCCCCAGAAGGCGGGCAGGATCTGCGGCACAATCGCATAGTCAATGACCTGCGCTCCGGAGGCTCCGGTGGCGCGCACCGCCTCAACCTGTTTGACGTCGATTTCCTCAATGGCTTCGTACAGAAGCTTTGCGACGAACCCGATAGAGCGCAGTCCGATAGCGACAATACCCGACAATAGACCAGGACCGATTATGGCTACCAGCAACAGCGCCCATATCAGCGAGTTGATGGAGCGGGAGGAGACGATGATGAGCAGTGCCACTGGCCGCACGAAACGACGGCTGGGCGTGGTGTTGCTGGCGGCCAGAAAGGCTACTGGGATGGCGATAATCACACCGATAATCGTGCCCAGGGTTGCGATATTGAGAGTGTCCCACAGTGGCGTCCAGAGTTGGTTCACGTAGCTCCATGCGGGTGGAAACATCCGTTCACCAATATCGGCGGCCTGGTCCGGTGCGTCCGATACGAAAGCCCAAATGGTATTCCGGTTCATCAACTCCCAGCAGAATACCGTCAGGGCCACCAGCCAAAACCATCCGACCCATCGCGCCAGTTGCTGTTTACCGGAACGGAACTGCCAGTCTGCGTGGTGTCGTGCGCTCACGTCTATCACTGGACCCACCTACGGATATGTGAAGAGGAATACTCAACCGCCAGTACAATGGCGATGATGATAATCAGGATGGCGCCAGCGGAGTCGTATTCGTAACGATCGATGGCGGTGTTGAGGGTGGCGCCTATACCTCCGGCCCCGACAATGCCGATCACCGCTGACTCTCGGAAGTTGATATCCAGACGGTACAGGGACAAACCCACAAGGCGGGGCATCACTTGGGGCTGCACCGCGTAGTTAACCACTTGCCACCAGCCTGCGCCGGTAGCGCGGATCGCCTCAATCTGGTTGCGATCGCAGGCCTCGATATCTTCGGCCAACAGCTTCGATAGAAAGCCGATGGTGGCAAACGCCAGGGTGAGGAAGCCGGCAAAGGGGCCAAATCCGAACATTGCCACCAGCAGGATGGCGATGATCACCTCCTGGAAGGAGCGGGATAGGGTAATAATGGCCCGGCAGGCGAGGTAAACGGGTGCAGGCGCCAGGTTGCGGGCAGCGCCTATGCCGATGGGCACCGAGATCAGGATGCCTGCGACTGTAGAAGTAACCGTCATGGTCAGGCTTTCGATCAGCCCTGCCCGGATATCGGTCCAACGAGACGTGAAATCGGGTACAAGGAAGCCTTCCACAAATCGCCAGCCGCGTTCAAGGCCATCGTACACCCGCATCCAGTTGACCTCGACGCTTTGCAGGGCCAGTGCCAGATAGACAATCGCGCCAAGGTAGAATGCCCGTCGCCAGAGCGGGTTTTTCAGCAGAACGGGCGGGCGTCTCCAGGTAGAGGGCGTGGCGTTGGACAAAACTAGACACCCTCCGCCAGATCAACGGCTGGGGATGCCCTGTCGTTGTCTTCATCTGTTTGGTCCTTGCGTACCTGGGCCCAGTCTTCCTCACCATAGATGCGTGTTAGCACGTCGTCCGTCAGCTCTTCCGGTTTGCCGTCAAACACCACCTCGCCTGCGCGCAGGCCGATGATACGGTCGGAGAACTGCTGGGCCAGCATGACATCGTGGATATTGATGATCGCGGGCAGGTTGCGTTCCCGGCAAACCGTCTGGATCAAGCGCATGATCTGACGGGAGGTTTTGGGGTCCAGGGAGGCGGTGGGTTCATCCACCAGAAGCAGCTCCGGGTTCTGCTCCAGCGCCCGTGCGATTCCCACACGCTGTCGCTGGCCGCCCGACAGGGCATCCGCGCGCTTATTGTAGTGCTCTGCCAGGCCGACTTTTTCCAGCAACGAAAAGGCCAGGGCAATGTCCTCGCGATTGAAACGGCGCAAAAACGACCGCCATCCGGCCACGTAGCCCAGTCTCCCCGACAGGACGTTCTCCATCACGGTCAGTCGTTCCACCAGGGCGTATTCCTGGAAAATCATACCGATACGCCTTCTGGCTTTGCGCAACGCCCGGCCGCGGAGGGTTGTCAGTTCGGTATCGCCCAGGACGACTGAGCCCCGGGACGGTTCAACCAGTCGGTTGATGCAGCGGATCAGTGTGGATTTTCCCGCACCGGACGGGCCAATCAGGCCAACGACCTGCCCTGCCGGCACGGTAAAGCCGATGTCGGTCAAGGCCTGGTCGCCGGTGCGGTAGGTTTTCGAAAGGTGTTTGAGTTCGAGCACAGTAACCTGCCGTGGCCGGATTAACGGCAGTTGTATTCAACGCCGTTGGCATCGTCGATCTTGCGGATCACTTCCCAGTGTTCCTTGAAGGTGATGGGAATGAACTGTGCCTCGCCGGATTTGGAGAACTCTTCTTCCAGTTCGGAGCCTTTCCAGTCGAAGGTAAAGAAGGCTTCCTGGATCTGTTCCTGGAGCTCCGGTTTCAGGTTATGGGCAATGCCGTAGCCGGTGGTCGGGAAGGTTTGTGATTTGTAGACGCTGACGATCTGTTCGTCACTCACGACATCCCGTTGCAACATTCGGTTGAGTACCGAATTGGCAATCGCCGCGGCCTGGTAGTCTTTATTGGCGACGCCAAGAATGGAGTTATCGTGTTTGCCTGAGAACACTGGCTCAAAGTCCTGGTCAGGAACCATGTTGTAGTCGGCCTTGAGAATGGCTGACGGCGCTTTGAAGCCGGAGTTGGAGGTCTGGGAGGTGAACGCCAGCTCTCCCCCGCGAATGTCTTCCACCTTTTCAACACCAGAGCCCGGGTAGGTGATGATTTCCATCTCGTATCCGAAGGAGCCATCGGCGGCAGCCATCATGGTGAATGGACGGAATCCAGCGCAGGCAACGGCCAGGGGGTTGGAACCGGTGTTGAAGCCGGCAATGTGAAGGCGACCCGCACGCATCGCTTCAATCTGGGCGGCGTTGGACTGAACCGGGAAGAACTGCACCTGCTTGCCGGTGATGTCCGACAGGTGGTCCAGGAAACCGGACCACACCTCACGATAGACCGCTGGATCTTCAACCGGTGTATAGGCAAATACGAGGGTGGACGGGTCGGTCTGCTTTTCGGTCTGTTCCGGGATGTCGGCAACAAGGTCGCCATCACGATCCTGGTATCGTGAATCCAGCTTGAAGGCGCTGTGGGCAGCGACGGGCAGGAGTATTGAAGCAATGGTGATAGCAGCAATGGTACGGTTCATGAGGCAGTTCCTTGTGTCCTGTTGATGACGTGAATATGACACTACGGAAACTGTGTGATGGTTTTGTGACAGGTAGAACGGGCAAAAACGCGAAAGCGTTGCTATGGCTTCAGTTAGCACTTGTTTTTATGGCGCGCCTGAGCGAGTTTAACTCCATAGATGTTGTATAATTGCACTACTGTACTATTTGGCGACAGGCAAACCCACTGTATGCAGATGTTGTACTCCCTAAACGCCGTAAGGCTGATGCTCCTGATCGCTTTGAGCTTTTTGGTGCCTTCGGCGGCGTATGCGGCAGTGGACCTGGACGAGGGATGGGAATATCGGTGGGGCGATTCTCCATTGACCGAGGAGGGGGTGCCGGAGTGGACTCTGGGCCAGGCCCCCTGGCAATGGAACGCTATCAGCTTTCCATCCAACCCGCCTGGTCGCAACGGACAAGAACATGTGTGGTATCGCATCACCCTTCCGGAGGGCGAGTGGCAGGAGCCGGTTCTGTATATCTACAGTGTCGATCTGATTGTCCAGGTCTGGCTCGACGGCGAGAACATCTACCAGTACGGCAGGTTTGATGATCAGGGCCGGGGGCGTTTTGAAGGTTGGCCCTGGCACGCGATTCCGCTGCCTGAAGAGTTTGCGGGTACGCCGATCTACTTTCGCATTTTCTCTGATTACACCGACATTGGTCTGTGGGGTGAAGTCTCCATTATGGAGCAGCCGGCCCTGACCCTGTTTATCGTGAAAAACTCCCTCGAAGCCCTGGTCATTTCCGGCTTTTCAGCCCTGATTGCCCTGCTAGCGATGATCTTTGCCCTGTTGCAAACGGAAAAGAAGAGTTTCGGCAGCATTGCCCTGTTCTCTTTGTCGTCCGCTGTTCTGCTTCTGTCCGACAGCCAGGCCAGTCAGTTGATCTGGAACCTGCCGATGATGTGGGACTATCTGGCCGCTGGTTCCTACTACATGCTGCCGGTGGCCATGGCATTGTTGCTGGAGCAGTGGTTCAGTGATCGCCGGCCCTGGTTGATTAATCTGGTCTGGAAGATTCACCTTGTCTACGCGGTAGTGGCGATAGGGCTGGCATTAATGGGTGTGGTTGACCTGTCATCAACGTACCCGCCGTTTGATGCGCTGCTGTTAGCGTCCCTTGCAACCGTCACGGTCGTTGTCGTAAAGCGGTTCAGACAACTGAAGATTGAACAGCAGATCATCCTCGCCGCTTATGGCGTGTTCTGCAGCCTGTTGGTGGTGGATATGGCCGTTGCCCACGGCGTCCTGCCCTGGGGGCGGGTACCGGTCAGTTGGGGAACGCTGGTCTTCTCGCTGGCCGTAGTGATGATTTCCCTCTGGCATTATGCACGAACCCAACAGGCGCTCCATCGGTTGAACCTGTCGCTGGAGCAGCAGGTAACAGAGCGAACCCAGAAGGCGGAATCGTTGGCTCGCCGTGAGCAGGCCAGGGTGAGGCTGCTCACGTTCGAGAATGAAAAAACCCGTGTTCTGAACGACATCAACGGGGAACTGCAGGATTGCATCAGCCTCAACCAGACGTTCCATATCCTGGCGCGACGACTTCCTGACCTGTGCAGTCCTCTGCGGGGAAGGCTATATCAGCGTGTGGAAAACGGCAGCGCCTATGAACTGTTGACTCGCTGGGGGTATGCAGGGGAACCGGAATCACCATTACGCATCGAAACTCCTGAGGGCCCGCCGCCCCATAGCCAGATACCGGCCCGCCATGTTCAGGACCTGGATCAGTCCTGGTCCGGGTGGCAGAAGGACGAGGATGAGTCATTGTGTTTGTGGATCAATCTGCAGTCGGCAACCGAGGGGGCGGTGACAATGGCGCTGTTGTTTGTGGAAGTGCCGGACGAGTTTGCGGCTGACGGCACGGATTACGGCGTGGCCCGCTTGTTCCAGACGTTAAGTCAGGGGGTGCAGAAAATCGGTATCGCGCTCTCAAGCATCAGCTTGCGGGAGGAACTGCAGAAATACTCGTATGAGGATGCGCTCACCGGCCTGAAGAATCGCCGTTATTTTGATCAGCTTCTGGAGCACGAGTCGGCGGTGGCCTTGCGTGGTGACCAGCCGCTGTCACTGCTGATGGTGGATATCGATCATTTCAAACGCTTTAACGACACTCATGGCCACGAAGCCGGCGATTCCGCTCTGAAAGCCGTGGCCGGTGTGTTGGCGCGGCATTTCCGCGACAGCGATGTGGTCTGTCGTTTTGGAGGCGAGGAGTTTGTCATCATCATGGCTGGCTCCACCGCAAAAGCCGCTTACGATAAGGCGCGAGAACTGGCCCATGCCGTCCGTGCCATGCCGGTGGAACATGGTGGCTTTGAGTTGGGCCACGTAACCATATCGGTGGGGGTGTCCAGCTGGCCCGAGTGCAGCGACTCCCCAGACAGCTTGCTGGGACTTGCCGACCGGGCCCTGTACCGCGCCAAGGAGGCGGGCAGGGACCGGGTAGAGATTTCCTGATAGATCAGAAGGGCTTTACACGACCAGCACTGGACATTTCGCCTTGGAAGCGACGCGGTGGGACACGCTGCCAAGCAGCATGCCCTCTTTATCGCTGTGAGTGCCCCGGGTACCGACCACAATCAGGTCTACTTCCTTGTCCTTGGCAAACTTGACGATCACGCTGGAAGGACGGCCGGCTTTAACAAAGCCCCGAACCTTTACCGCCCCCTTTTCCTTGGCCTTTTCCTTGGCATGGTTGACGATCTCCTTGGCGTATTCCGATAGCACCTTGTCAGGGATATCCATGCTATCCGGCCGGCCAATCGACAGAGATGCCTCAAACAGGCTGTGATGCTTGTAAACACAGATCAGATAGATCTCGGTGTCCATGAGTTTTTGTAGCTCAATGGCCTTGTCCATGGCCTTGAAGGATGACTTGGAACCGTCAACGGCCACCAGAATTTTCTTGAACATTTCACTCTCCCTGAAGTCCGGTCTCTATATCCCTCAGCGGAACGCAACGTCACGAAGGAACAGCGCAATTTGCGGGAAGGCGATGATCAGCCCGGCCGCTGCCACCAGCATAAAGACGAACGGTGGCGTACCACGGATTACTTCCCAGTATGGGCGCTTGAATATGGCGATGGCGGTGAATATGTCACAACCAAAGGGTGGCGTTGCAGAGCCTATGGCGACCTGCAGTGTAATCAGAACCCCGACGAGCACTGGGTCCAGACCGGTGGCTTCGATCGCCGGTGCAAAGATCGGCGTCAGCACCAGTATCACCACGATCGGGTCAACAAACATGCAGGCAACAAAGAAGGCGATACAGATCGCAATCAGGACACCTACCGGGCCGGCTTCATTGACGCCAACTGCTTCCAGTATTGTTTGTGGAATCTGTGCAAACGAGATAATCCAGGAAAAGCCGTTGCCCACGGCAACCAGTATGAAAACCACAGCGGTAATCAGGCCGGTGGACTTGGCAATCCGATAGATATCCGGCAATTTCAGCGAGCGGAACACCACGAATTCGAGTAAGAAGGCGTACAGCACGCACACAGCGGCGGCCTCCGTAGGGCTGAAAATACCGCCGTAGATACCACCAACAATGATGACCGGGAAGAAAAGAGGCCATAGTGCTTCGCGGACGGCGACCCCCCGTTCTCTCCAGCCGGCCCTTTCCTCGGTGGGGACCTTGTTAATGTAGGCATAGATCAGGCAGTAGATTGAAAACATCATCAGAATCATGACGCCCGGGCCGATGCCTGCAATGAACAGTTCGGCAATGGAGGTTCCGGAAATAACCCCGTAGATAATGAAGCCGATACTGGGGGGGATCAAAAAGGCAATGTCACTGGAGTTGATGATCAGCGCCAGTGAGAACGAGTCGGAATAGCCCGCTTTAAGCAATTTGGGGCGCAAGGGAGAACCAACAGCCACAACTGTCGCCTGGGTGGAGCCGGATACCGCGCCAAAGAGGGTACACGAGGTGGCTGTACTGATCGCCAGTCCGCCTTTGATGTGCCCGATAAAGGCCATCACCATATGGATAAGGCGGTCGGCGGACTGCCCGCGAGTCATGATATCAGCCGCCAGAATGAACATGGGCACAGCAATCAAAGAGGCTGGACGGATACCTCCCATCATTTGCTGGACGAACGTGCCCATCTGGCCGAAGCCATCAAACATCATTACAAAACCGACCACCGCACCGGTAATCAGCGGAACCATCATCGGGAAGCCCAGGAGCAGCAGCCCGATCATGATTACCATCATTATAGTCGCCATGAGTTTCTATCCTTTGTTAAAGCAGCTGCAGGTTCAGACTTCCGACTCACTATCAGAGTAGCCGTCGATCACACCAGTGGAGAGATAAACATCCTTGCTGGTGAGATTCTTGATCGCTGTGAGGAAATACTGAATGCCGGTAATCGCAAAGCCCACTGGCGCCCAAACGTAAATCCACCAGATCTCAAAGCCCAACGCAGGGAGAATTCGCCCACGGCTGTAAAGGGTCTCGACGTATCCATAGGAGTGGTAGCAGAGGAAGAACATTACCAAAGAGGTAAACAGGGCGATGAAAATCATCAGTACTTTGCGCCCTTTTGGCGGGATCGCATCATAAACCGCAGACATGCGGATATGGCGGCCATGGCGGGCCGCGTAGCCGATGCCGGCAAACGTAATCAGGATAATAAGAATCCGGTTAATCTCGCCGGAGAAAAACAGGCCTTCTCCAAAGACAAAGCGTGCAATAACGTTGATGCATGTGTTGACGGCCATAAGGATGACGCCAACCGCGAGCATCACGGCCTCAGTTTTAGCAATAACTTCATCAATGGTTCCCAGAAACCCGGGCAGGCCGGACTCGTAGGTGCCGGTATCGTCTTCTAGATCCGGGGAGTTCTCGGACATGGGGGGTTGCTCCAGAACATATCGCTCCCAGCCGGCAGGAGGTCCCCGGCGGGGCGGGGTTAAAACAGATTCCCGCCGGGCAGGGCCGGCGGGAATGGTTCCTTCAGGATCAGTTGCTCTGAACTTCCTTGAGGTCTTCCTTGAACTGGTTCAGCAGTTCTTTACCGCTTTCGCCAGTCATCTCGATGAACTTCTCTTCAACCTGCGGCGCGCGGGCCTTGAAGGCTTCGATCTGTTCGTCGTTCAGGCGAGTGACGGTGACTTCGTCGCTGGCTTTCTGGATCTTCTCAAGGGCTTCTTCAGCGAGACCATCGATGTGAACGATGATTTTCTCGAACGCGTAATCCGCAGCGTCCTCAACAAGCTTCTTGTCTTCGTCGGACAGGCCGTCGTAGAAGTTCTTGTTGGCCATCATGGCAGTGGTGAACCAGCCGTGACTGGTAAAGACCAGGTTCGGGGAAACTTCATAAAGACCGCCGGATTCGATCCAGAAAATCGGGTTCTCCTGACCCTGGATCATGTTGGTCTGCAGGGCACCGTAAACTTCACCCCAGGGCAGCGGCGTGGGGGTTGCACCAAACGCTGAATAGGTTTCCGACAGCAGCGGGTTGGTCATGACACGGATCTTCTTGTTGTTGAAGTCTTCCGGTTTGCTGACGGGCTCGTCCACCGTTACAACCATTTCGCCTTCCGGGTACATCTGCAGAAGCTCCAGACCATTCTGGGCATACAGCTCCGGGAAGTCCTCGTTGATCGCCTCACTTTCACGGAAGAACTTGATCACCGTGTCCATGTCGGTCGGCATCAGGTAAGGAATGAAGAAAATTTGCGCTTCCGGAATCAGCGAGCCGGTGAAGCCGGGAGACTGGTTGACGAAGTTAAGGATGCCAGCCTGGGTCTGCTCCATGATGTCGTCGGATTCGCCGAGCTCACCAAAACGATAAATCTGCAAGGTGTGGTCGGAGTTGTCTTCGATGTATTCCTTGAAGTCGTAAGCGAATACGTCCTGGACATCACCTTCATATTCTTCGTGCGCATAGCGCCAGTTGGCAGCATTCACCGAATTCGCCGCTGTCATTGCGGCAAAGGCAAACGCAGAAAATCCGGCCAGTTTCTTGAACTTGCTCATGGTGCTCATCGCGTTGTCTCCGCTTATTTTTTTGCTGAAATGATCTGTTACATTTATTTAGACTGGCAAAACAATCCCGATTTCGCAAGAAATTGGCGAATTTACCTGGGGCCGAAAGCGACGCGTTCCGGTCGCCCATGCAAGTTGTGGTAGGCTTTTGTTTCTTACCGGAAACAACACACAGGGCAGGTATGCCAGTAACGCCATCCATCGAGCCCGGCTTTCACGCCATCCACGCGAATCATCTGGAAGACCTGCGCCGGGCTGTGGTCTGGATCTGCCGGCAAAGCCCCCTGCCACCGCTGGAAAGTGAAACCTTTCTGGTGCAGAGCAATGGTATTGCCCAATGGCTCAAGCTGGCACTGGCTGAAGACCCGTCCGAGGAGGGTGCTGATGTCGGGGTCGGCGGCCTGGGGATTGCGGCCGGCATGGATTTTCTGTTTCCCGCCCGCTTTATCTGGCAGGCCTACCGTGCGGTACTGACCTCGGAGGGCGTACCGGAACAGTCCCCGTTTGATAAGTCCCGACTGGTCTGGCGCCTGTTCCGACTACTGCCGGAGTTGATCGCGGACGACGACGTGTTTGCGCCGTTGCGACGATTCATGGCCGGAACGGATACTGAAACCCGACGCTACCAGCTCGCCGGCAAGATTGCGGACCTGTTCGACCAGTATCAGGTTTTCCGCGCCGATTGGCTGGCGGATTGGGAAGCCGGCCATGACCGGCTGCGGATGGCGCGCGGCGAATACCGTGAGCTTGGCGATGAGCTGCGCTGGCAGGCGGTACTGTGGCGCAGGCTGGTGGCCGATGTGGGCGAACTCGCGGGTACCAGCCGTTCACGCATTCATACCCGGTTCATGGCGCAAGGGCAGGCACTGACAGCCGCAGACCGGCCTCCAAACCTGCCCCGTCGTATTGTGGTCTTCGGTGTGTCATCCCTGCCGAAGCAGGCGCTGGAAGCCCTGTCCGTTCTCAGCCGGGTCAGTCAGGTGGTGCTCTGTGTCCATAATCCCAGCGAATTTTACTGGGCCGACATCATCAGCGACCGTGACCTGCTGACGGCGGACCGCAAGCGCGGCAAGACCCACCCGGAACTGGCGGCACTGACCGACCCTGATGCCCTCCACCAGCACGCCAACCCCCTGCTGGCGGCCTGGGGCAAACAGGGGCGGGACTACATTCGCCTGCTGGACGAGTTCGACAACCCCGAGGCGTACCAGGGCCGCGTGGCAACTCCGGAGGGCCGGATCGATATTTTCACGCCCCACGGAGATCCGGATAAGCCTGCGCTGTTGCACCAGATCCAGAACGACATTCGTTCGCTCACTTCCCAGGCAGAGATGCTGGGGCAGGCACGGACCCTCGATCCGTTCCAGGACGATTCCGTGGTGTTTCACAATGCCCACAGCCCGCAACGGGAAGTGGAGATTCTTCACGACCAGTTGCTGGCGGCATTCAACAGCAACCCGCAGCTTCGGCCCCGCGACGTGATCGTCATGGTGCCAGACGTCGACACCTACGCACCTCACATCCAGGCGGTGTTTGGCCGTTACCCGTCGTCGTCCCGGCGCTACATCCCGTTCACCATTTCCGACCAGGGCCAGCGGCATCGTCAGCCGGTGCTGATTGCACTGGACACGTTGATGGCGCTGCCCGAAAGCCGTTTTGGCGTCAGCGAGATCATCAGCCTGCTGGAAGTGCCGGCCGTACGCAGCCGGTTCGGTATCGCCGAGGGCGATCTTCCATTGGTACGCCAATGGGTGGACGGCGCCAACATTCGCTGGGGCCTGCACAGCGAACATCGCAGCAGTCTCGACTTGCCTGAGGGGCTGGAACGCAACACCTGGCAGGCGGGGCTGCGGCGGATGCTGTTGGGCTATGGCGCTGGCCGCGACGATCCCTGGCAGGGCATCGAACCGTTCGAGGAAATCGGCGGCCTGCAGGCAGGTGTGGCGGGCAATCTCTACCGCTTTGTGGATCGGCTGGAAGAGCTCTGGCACGAGCTCAGGTCCACTGCGACGCCTGCCGGCTGGCTCGATCGGCTGCAGTCCATCCTCGAACGCTTCTTCGCTGAACTGTCTGACGACGATTTACTGCTGGTGAACCGGCTACGCCGACAGGCAGAGCAGTGGCTCCAGGATTGCAACAGTGCGGGCATGGAAGAGGTGGAACTGCCCCTGAGCATCGTGCGGGAAATTCTGCTGGAAGGGTTGGAAGAAGGTGGCCTCAATCAGCGCTTCCTGGCCGGCAAGGTCAATTTTGCAACCCTGATGCCCATGCGCGCCATCCCCTTTCGGCGGGTGTGCCTGTTGGGCATGAACGACGGTGACTACCCGCGCTCGCGACCGCCGGTGGATTTTGACCTGATGGCCGTGGATTACCGGCCGGGCGACCGTTCCCGCCGGGAGGACGACCGCTACCTGTTTCTGGAGGCATTGCTCTCCGCGCGGGAGCAGCTTTACATCAGTTGGGTAGGGCGCAGCATCCGTGATGACTCGGAACGGCCACCCTCCGTACTGGTCAGCCAGCTCTGTGACCATCTTGATGCGGTGTGGCAGGTGGAGGAGTCGGACCGAAAAGCCTCTCCGGCCCTGACGATCAAACACCCGCTGCAGCCGTTCAGCCGTGAGTATTTTCCCGCCGGAAATCGCGGAGCCGGGCACAATGGCTCGCCCGACGTGAACGCAGTGCTGGCAACGCGGCGCCTGTTCACCTATGACAGTGAATGGCTCAGTGCGCACCAGCAACGGGAAACCGATGTGGTGGGCGTCGAACTGCCTTTCCTGCCTCCGGCGGAGCCACTGACGATTGCTGATATTGGCGCTTTCCTCAAGCGACCAGTGGACACCTTTTACCAGCGCCGGCTGCAGGTCCGGTTTACCGATGTGGAGAGCCTGGACACCGACAACGAGGCATTCGCCATGGACGGCTTGCACCACTGGCGCCTGGAGGACGAACTGATCCGTCATGCGGTGATGAAATCGGGCACCGAGGACGAGCTGCGTCAGCGGCTGGAGGCTGCCCTGGCGAGCATGACCCGGCGAGGTGAGTTGGGCATGGGAGTGACCGAAACCGCCCTGACCCGGCAGTTGGAAAGCCGCATGCCAGACCTGTACCGGCGTTATCAGGAGGCCGTGGCGCTCTGGCCTGAGCCGGTGGAAGATATCTCAGGCTTTGAGTACCGCCATGAGCATGGCGACGCGGCGGTCACTGTTAACGACAGGCTGGGCAACCTGCGTACCCGCCCGGGCGGTGACCTCTGCCGGGTGGTGATCGCCAGCAGCAATTTGCTGGAAGGGTCCGGAAGCGCTCGCCAGCTAAAGTTCCCGGCCCTCTTGGAACACTGGGTGGCACACCTGGCAGGTAATATTCGCTACGACGCTTTCCACACCCTGATGATCGCCAAAGAGGAAAAGCGTGTCGTCAACCTGTTGCCTCTGGACACCGACCAGGCCAGGGAATACCTGGCCGGCATCCTGGGCTATTGGATTCAGGGCCAGACGCGGCCGCTGCCGATAGAGTCGGGTGCGGCCTTCGGCTATTTGCGGGGCCTTTATCCCGCCAGGGGCGAGGGCAGTGAGGACAAAGCGCTGCTGAAGGCGACAGACGCCTACGCAAAGGCTCTGGAACGCGACAGTGGTTACCTGCGCCGGGCCTGTCCGGAAATAGAACAACTGCTGGCGGATGACGAATTTCCGCTGTTGGTGTCGGCACTGTATGAGCCACTCTGGCACGCCGAACAGGCCGGTCGGGCCAAGCCTGGCGGTGCGGGAAAGGAGTCGACAAAATGACGGAAGAGATCCGCAAGCTCGATCCCCTAACACTGTCGTTGCGTGGCAGCCAGCTGATCGAGGCCAGTGCCGGCACCGGCAAGACCTTTACCCTGGCGCTGCTGTACGTGCGCCTGGTACTGGGCCATCGCACCGTGGAAGAACCCCTCGGTGAGGGCATCATGCCGCCCAACCTGTTGGTGGTGACCTTTACCGAGGCCGCCACCAAGGAACTCCGGGACCGGATTCGCGCCCGCCTGACCGAAGCCGCGGCGTTATTCGCGGTTGAACCGGACACCGTCGACACCACGGTGATGTCAAAAGACCCGCTGGTGAATCTGCGCAACGCCTGCCCAGCGGCCGACTGGGCAGCCTGCCGCCGCAAGCTGCTGTTGGCCGCGGAATGGATGGACGAGGCTGCCGTGTCCACCATCCACGGCTGGTGCAATCGCATGCTCAGCGAGCATGCCTTCGACAGCGGCAGCCTGTTCCGTCAGACCCTGGAGACCAGTCAGACGGACCTGCTGGATGACGTTGTGAGGGATTACTGGCGCACCTTTATCTACCCCATGCCACCCGAGTTGATGGGGGAGGTGCTGGACACCTGGAAAACCCCGGAAAGCCTGCGCCAGTCAGTGCGCAGCCTGTTGCCACACGTTGATGCCCTGCCAGTGCCGGAACGTGACCCACTGGCTGCTGCGGAGGAAGCGAAACGCCTGCGGGAGGTGGAACTGCAGGCTCTGAAAGCCCCCTGGCCGGCCTGGTGCGACGAACTGGAAGAGCTGTTGGCGGAAACCACGAAGCGAAAGCCGAAACCGCTGCATGGCACCACCAAAAACTCCCTTCAAAAAGCCGTGGAACACCTTCGGGAATGGGCCACAACCGATGCGGCTGAACCGCATGAGTTCCTGTCGAGCAAGCGCACCAAGGGTTTCGATACCCTGGAGGCGGACGCATTTGCCGAAAAATGGACCGGCGAGGATGAGCCTCCGCATCATCCTGCCATGGACGCCATCACCGAACTCAAACCGGCATTGAAAACCATGCCGGTGGCGAAAGCGGACATTCTCAACCATGCCGCCTGCTGGATCGCCCGTCGCCTGGACAGCGAAAAACAGCGCCTGGCCAGTATGGGCTTTGACGACCTGCTCACACGACTGGATGCCGCGTTGGGCGGCCCCCAGGGCGAACGCCTGGCAGGCACTATTCGTCGGCAGTTTCCGGTGGCGATGATCGATGAATTCCAGGATACCGACCCGGTGCAGTACCGGATTTTCGACCGTATATACCGGGTGGCCAGCAACGACCAGGACACCAGCCTGTTGATGATTGGTGACCCCAAGCAGGCGATTTACGGTTTCCGTGGTGCTGATATCTACACCTATCTGGATGCCCGTCGGGCGGTCAGCAGCCGAACCTACACGCTGGGGACCAACTACCGCTCAGCTGTCGCCATGGTAGACGGCGTCAACCGGGTATTCGCCCAGGCCGACCAGTCCCTTCCCGAAGGGGCCTTCCTGTTTCGAGCCGGGGACGACAACCCGTTGCCCTTCAGCCCCGTGGAGGCCAAAGGTACCAGCCAGCAATGGCTTGTTAACGGGCAGCCGCGACCACCACTGACGTTCTGGACCCTGACCGATGAGCGCCCTATCGCCAAGGAAACCGGCAGGGAGGCCATGGCCGAGGCCTGTGCGGCGGAGATTGCCCGCCTGTTGAATCTGGGGCAGAGCGGCGAGGCGGGCTTTGGGGCCGAGGGCACGCCGTTTGAGCCCGTGCGACCGGAGCACATTGCTGTGCTGGTCAACAAACGTGACGAGGCGAATGCCGTCCGGCGATCATTGGGCGCCCGGGGCGTTCGCAGTGTGTACCTCTCAGACCGTAATTCCGTGCTGCAGTCGGTCCAGTCAGTGGAGATGTTGCAGTGGCTGCAGGCCTGCGCCGAACCGGGCCAGCTTCCGCTGATTCGCGCGGCACTCGCCACGCCCACCATGGGCCTGGCTTATCAGGAGCTGGACCGTCTGTTCAGTGACGAAAATGCGCTGGACCGCGAGATCAACCGCTTTCAGGGCTACCGTGAACTCTGGCAGCAACAGGGCGTACTGCCGATGCTGCGGCGCCTGCTGATGGACTATGACGTGCCGGCGAAGCTGCTGTCCGGGCCTGACGGCGAACGCGGCCTGACCGACATTCTGCATATTGCCGAACTGCTTCAGCAGGACAGCCAGCAGCTGGACGGCGAACATGCGCTCATTCACCACTACACCGAGATGTTGCAGGATTCCGACGATGAGGACGAACACCGCACCATGCGCCTGGAAAGTGATGCCGGGCTGGTCAAGGTGGTTACTGTCCACAAGTCCAAAGGCCTGGAGTACCCGTTGGTGTTCCTGCCGTTTGCCACCGAATTCCGCGAGGAAAAGCCGAACCAGGCGTTTATCAAGTACCACGATGACGAAGGCCGACTGCAGATTTCCCTTGAGCCGGATGAAGACACCCTGGCCAGGGCCGACCGCGAACGACTGGGTGAGGATATTCGCAAACTCTACGTTGCCCTGACCCGATCCCGTCACGCCACCTGGGTTGGCGCCAGCGGCATCAAAGGCTGGCGGCAGAGTGGTCTGGGGCACCTGATTGGCCGCTCTGCCAGCGATGAAGACACGGACCTGATGCCCTTCCTGCAGTCCGTGGCCATCGGCGAGCCCGCAATCGATGTGGCGCCCATGCCTGAACCAGGAGACGACGTTTACGCGGGCGACGAGGAGCCGGAGCTTGGCAACGCCCTGGAGCCAGTGCGGGAAGCCCGGGAAAACTGGTGGATCGCAAGCTATTCCGCGATCACCTATGGCGCCCGCGGTGGCTACGGGAACGACTTCGCACCGGCCAGTGAGGATGCGGAGCAGGAGAACCTGCGTGACGAGGACGAGCCCGTTGTGGCCGATACCCTGGCCGCAATGATTCCCGACTGGCAAGGGCCGCAACCGGTCAACCAGCATGCTTTCCCGAAAGGCTCCGGCCCCGGCACCTTCCTGCATGATATTCTGGAGTGGTGCGCTGGAGAGGGGTTCCATAAGGTGGCTGATGCGCCGGAGGATCTCCACGAGCTGCTGGAGCGACGCTGCCAGTTACGCAACTGGAGTGATTGGACTGACACCCTGAAAACCTGGATCTACACCCTGATCACCATGGACATCCCGCTTCCGGGCAGCAGCAGGACATGCTCCCTGGCGGGCCTTGAAACCTTTCGGCCGGAACTGGAGTTCTGGTTTGAAAGCCATGAGGTGAACACCCTCGCCATGGACAGACTGGTCCGCCGGCATACGCTGGGTGGTGATCCGCGTCCCGAGGCTCAGCAAGCCACCTTCAATGGCATGCTGAAAGGGTTTATCGACCTGGTGTTTGAACACGAAGGCCGCTACTACGTGCTGGACTACAAGTCGAACTTCCTGGGGGAGGACGATCAGGCCTATATCCCTGACGTGATGAAAGACAAAATCCTTGAGAAACGGTATGACCTGCAGTACGTCATCTACCTGCTGGCGTTGCACCGCCTGTTGAAAGCGCGCCTGCCGGACTACGATTACGACAGCCACATGGGAGGTGCCGTCTACCTGTTCCTGCGTGGCTGCGATGCACCGGGCGCCGGCGCTTTTACCGAACGACCGGACAGGGCCCTGATTGAGGAACTGGACCGGCTGTTCAGCGGCCAGGGGGAGAAAGCAGCATGACCGGAGAAAGCGGAACCATTGCGGACCTGTTCGACGCCGTTGAGCCCGAACCGGCACCACGGTTGCCCCAAACCGCTGCCGACGCTCTGGCCCTGCTGGATGAGTGGGTGGAGCGCGACTGGATTCGTGCCCTCGATCATGCCTTCGCGACGTTTGTTTGCACGATGGTCCGTGAACAGGGAGAGCAGCCGGTGGCCATGCTTGCGCTGCTGTCAGCGATGGTGTCACACCAGGTGGGGCGGGGGCACGTTTGCCTGGATGTGCGTCATCTCTGTCGTGCCGCGGAACCAACGCTGGTGCTGCCGCCGGAAGGCGTCGGTTCTCTACCTGAAAACAGCCCTAGGCCGTCGGATCTGTTTGCCAGTGTCGACGCTGACCAACTGATTGGGATGCTGGGGCAAAGCTGCGCTGTCAGCAACGGCGAGCAGGCAGCACCGCTGGTATTGGATGGCTCGCGGCTGTACCTGCGTCGATTCTGGCGCTATGAGCAGGCTATTGCCGCCGGTATTCGGGCACGTCTCGACAACCGTGTGGCGTTGACGGATACCGCGCCGTTGAAAACGGCACTGGATACCCTGTTCGGCACGGAAAACGATTCCGATGGCCCGCCGGATTATCAAAAAGTGGCCTGTGCCCTGGCAGCACGGAACCGCTTCAGTGTCATTACCGGCGGTCCCGGCACCGGTAAAACCACCACGGTAGTCAACCTGCTGGCGGCTTTGCAGTCGATGGCTTGTGAATCGGCTGAGACCGCCGGTGCCAACCCTTACCTGCGCATCCGCCTCTCGGCGCCAACCGGAAAAGCGGCCGCAAGACTCAGTGAGTCCATCGGGGGTGCCGTTGACCGTCTGCCGCTGGAAAGCCTGCCGGGTGCACCGGATAAATCCGCCATTCCAACCCAGGTCACTACATTACACCGGCTGTTGGGCAGTCGCCCGGGTTCACGGAGTTTTCGTCACAACGAGGACAATCCGTTGCCATTGGATATCCTGGTGATTGATGAAGCGTCCATGGTGGATGTGGACCTGATGGCGTCGGTCTTTGCCGCCCTGCCCGACAAGGCCAGGCTGATTATGCTGGGGGACAAGGATCAACTGGCGTCGGTGGACGCTGGTGCGGTGTTGGGGGAACTCTGCCAGCGCGCCGAAGGCGCACACTACCTGCCGCAAACGGCGCAATGGCTGCAAGCGGTGACCGGATGTCAATTGCCATCAGAGCTGCTGGACTCCGAAGGCCTGGCCCTGGACCAGGCGGTTGCCATGCTGCGAAAGAGCTATCGGTTTGACGAGCATAGCGGTATCGGCGTGCTGGCGTCGGCCACCAATGCGGGCCAGCTCAGCAGGGAATTGATCGGCCAATGCCGCAACCAGGGCTTTGAGGATGTGGCCTGGCTGACTGGTGAGAACGACATGGGGTGGTTGGCAAATCACGCCCTGACCGGCAGCCCGGAACGCTTCCACAACCAGGGCATGCAGCGCGTGGTTGGCACTGCGCCGGTTGATCCTCCGGTTGGCTACGGCCACTATCTAAAGCTGATTCGTGACCGCAAACCTGTCATCGACGTCGAGGCGGATGGGCGTGAATCATGGGACGCCTGGGCAACCGAAGTGCTCACGGCGTTCAATCGCTTCAAGGTGCTTTGCGCGTTGCGTCAGGGACCGTTCGGAGTGGAAGGGCTGAACCATGACATTGCCGGGCGTTTACATAGTGCCGGGTTGATCGAGCGCACCGACGGTTGGTACGCCGGTCGTCCGGTACTGATCACCGGAAACGACTATAATCTGGGCCTGATGAATGGCGATATCGGTATTACCCTGAGCGTGCCCTGGGATCGTAACGACGCGGGTGAGCCGGTTGAGACCCTGAGGGTCGCCTTTCCGTCCAGTGACGGTAGCGGAGGTGTCCGATGGATATCGCCCAGCCGTTTGCAATCGATGGAAACGGTCTACGCCATGACCGTGCACAAGTCCCAGGGCTCGGAATTCACCCACGCCTGCCTGGTGATTCCGGACCGCCTGACCCCGGTGTTGACCCGGGAGCTGGTATACACCGGCATCACCCGGGCACGCCACTGGCTCAGCCTGGCGGTATGCCAGGACGGTGTGCTGAAAGAGGCAGTGGGGCGTAGCGTGATCAGGGCGTCAGGGCTGGCTGGGTTGTTGGCTTGAAGCGTCTATTGTTAACCCTTATAGGGAGAAAGCACATGAGAGGAGTCGTGTCGGTACCCGGGCATGTGGCAATTCTGTTTGCTCTGCTTTTCCTGGCCGGTTGCGTCGGGTCACCTGCTACCAGCCGTTCAGCCGATGACATCGTGGCGATGCCGTTGACCAACACCTATTGGCAGCTGTTGAGCATCGGGGGTGAACCGGTGTCAGAAACCAACGCCGACCAGAAACCCCACATTCTGTTTCTGGACGACGGCCGGGTAAGTGGCTTCAGTGGCTGCAATCAATACATGGGTAACTATCAGGTCACGGGTGAGAACCTGCTGTTTGATTCCATGAGCAGCACTCGCAGGGCCTGCCCGGATAATCAGACGGAACAGTTGCTGTTCGCGGCCCTGGCGAAGACCGTTGGTGTCAATCTCGAAGGCATCGAGCTTCGGTTGTTGGGTGAAGCCGGCGAAGAGTTGGCAGTGTTCGAAGCCTCACGGATGAAATAAGGCGCCGGTCGTCAGGCGTCAGACAGACAGTCGGTCATGAAGCCCCTGAATTCGATCACCAGCCGCGCCAGGCTGTTTTCCAGGCGGTGCCCGTCCGGAAGTGCCAGCAACGGCAACTTCTGCTCCCGTGCCAGCTCAATCACCGGCATCGGCAGCACCACATCGTCGTCCCAGCCGTGAATGATCTGGGTGTGCCGGGCCTGAATCCGGGGGCTGGATTGCGGATAGGCCGACATCGCCAAAGCCGGCGCCAGAAGGAAGCACCCCAGTACCGGTGTTTCTGCACTGGTGCGAGCACACACCCAGCCTCCCATGCTGGACCCGGCCAGGATGGTTCTTTCCGGGTCGGCACCCGCCTCGGAGATGGCTTCTCTCATCTGTGTGAGGCGTTCGGCGGGATCTTTCGTGCGGCGATGATCCACGGCAATCGCGGTTACACCGGGAAAGGTTTCAGCTTCGGCTTTCAGCGCCTGTACTTTGGTGCCTCCAGGGCCACTTTCCAGGCCGTGGGACAGGAAAACATGAAATTCGGGCGTGGCCATGGTTGTCTCCGGTAAGAGGTCAGTGTCGGGTGGCGGCCAGGATATCCAGCGCGTGCCGCCGTTTCTCGGGGTCGTACAGATCCACGGTAAACATCAGTTCGTCCACCTCCACAGTCTGCAATAGTCGCTCCAGCTGCTCCCGGAGAGTGTCCTCACTGCCCAGCAACTGCAGCGACAGGAAGTCCTTCACGCCTGCCTGCTCACCGCTGTTCCATAAACCTTCCATGGACTTGACCGGGGGCCGCATCCACAGTGGTTGGCCCCGGAACAGGGAAAGAATGCGCTGGTAACTGGTGGTGGCCAGGAACTGGGCCTCCTCGTCGGTGTCCGCAGGCACGGCCGGAACGGCCAGAATCACATAGGGTTTGTCCAGTTGATCCGAAGGCTGGAAGTTGTCCCGGTAAGTCTGGATCGCCTCGCGGTAAAGCCGGGGCGCGAAGTGGCCGGCAAAGGCGTAGGGTAGCCCCCGCATCGCGGCAAGCTGAGCGCTGTAAAGGCTGGAACCCAGCAGCCAGATGGGCACATTGGTGCCGGCGCCGGGAATGGCCTTGACCGGCTGGCCCGGCTGGAGTGGCCCCAGCAAAGACTGCAGACGCGCGACATCCTCGGGGAACTGTTCTGCCCCGAGGCCGTCCCGGCGCAGCGCCCGGCTGGTTATGGGGTCGGTGCCCGGAGCTCGGCCCAGGCCAAGGTCAATTCGGCCGGGATAGAGGCTTTCCAGGGTGCCGAACTGCTCGGCGATTACCAGCGGCGGATGGTTGGGCAGCATGATACCCCCGGACCCTACCCGGAGAGTGCTGGTAGCACCGGCAATGTGCCCGACCAGTACGGCCGTTGCGGAGCTGCTTATGCCTTCCATGTTGTGATGCTCGGCCAGCCAGAAGCGGTTAAAGCCCAGGTTTTCCGCATGGCGGGCGTAGGCGACGCTGTTGGCCAGGGTCTGCCCCACGGAATCGCCTTCGCGAACGGAGGCCAGCTCAAGAAGGGAATAGGCAGGGAATTGGGCGCTGGAATTCTGCGACATTGAATGCTCCGGGTTTGAACTATCCGGCAGCATAACAAAAACCGGCCCGCTATGAAGCGGGCCTGGGGATGGTTGCCGTTACGGTGCCGGTGGCGTGTAGGACTGGGTCGAGTAATCATCCATCGCGGGTTTGCTGATGGTGCCCTGCTCGCTGACGTAGTCCACGAAGGACTGGGCGTAGTCGAGGAAGGTGTCCTCCGAGCGGCCGTCGTCGGTGACGGTGCCGAAGGTCACATAGCCGTCCCGTCCGCCACCGGTGAAACTGTTGGTGACCACGTTCAGGGTTTCACCATCGGTGAGGGCGCGCCATTGGGTCTCGTCGCGGCCTTTCACTTCGATGTTGTACAGTTGGTCACCCTCGGCGCGGTTCATGTCCACGTTCCAACGCAGGCCGGCGGCGTAAGGGTAGGCACCGGTGGAGCCATCGGGCGCATGGGCAAAGGCGACAGCTTCGTTCAGCACCTGGCGGATTTCGGCGCCTGTCATGGTCAGATCGACCAGGGTATTGGCAAACGGCAACAGGGTATAGCCGTCGCCGATGGTGATGTCGCCGGCCTCAATGTCCGTGCGTACGCCGCCAGCGTTCTGGATCGACACATCGGCATTCTTGCTCTGGAACAGGAAGGCCTGGGCTACCACATTGGGGATGTCACCCCCACGCGCTCCTGTCGTGCCTGCACAGCTGGGCAGACTGCTGGTGCCCTGGCCGGGAATGCGCTCAAGGCAGAGGTCTTCGGTTGCGGTACCCACCACCTCATTGCGGAAAGTGTCCAGTTGCTGGGTGTAATTGGCCAGGGCGTTTGCCACGGTGGCGTCTTCGGTGACGATGCTCAACTGCGGAGCAGATTCGACGGCGTCCATGATCGCCTGTAATTCCGCACCTTCGGGTGTGTATTCGTTACCACTGCCGTCTTCACGGACAATGTCGTCGCCCAATAGCAGGTGAGGCACACCGACACAGGATTCCACCACGCCGTCTGCGTTCCATTGAACATTGAGTTCACCCACCACCTGGGAATACTGCCAGGCCTGCGCGACACAAACCTTGTCACCGTCGGCGTTGGTCAACTCGGTGGGATAGGCTCCGGAGGACGTCAGGCCGAAGTCGTCGAAGTCACCCAGCAGGGAGTGGGAATCGCCGCCAATGATCACGTCCACACCGGACAGGGCTCCGGCCAGTATCAGATCATTTTCGTACTGGTAGTGAGTTAGCAGGATGATCTTGTTGACGCCATCGGCCTCCAATTCGTTAATGGCTTCCTGGGCGCTCTCGGTTTCGTCCAGAAATTGTGTGGTGTCCAGCGGGCTGGAGCTGTTCTGGGTCTTGTTGGCGATGTCGATGCCGACAATACCCACTTTCTGGCCGGCGACTTCCTTCACCACATAGGGTTTGATGTAATCGTCAACAGCGGTCGGGGCCAGGGGAGTGCCAACCTGGGGCACTACGTTGGCTGCCAGAACCGGCGTCTGGCAACTGCCGCTGGCGAGGAAATCCAGGAACTTCTTCAGGCCTTCATCGCCACGGTCGAACTCGTGGTTGCCCAGCGCAAAGGCGTCGAAACACACCAGGTTCATCAGCTCGGCATCGGCTTCACCTTCGTAGGAGGTGAAGTACAAGGTGCCGGTGATGGCATCGCCGGCGTGCAGTTTCAGCACATTATCCAGGGCCATCTCACGCTCGGCGATCTTGGCTGCAACTCGGGGGAAGCCCCCGGCGGAGAACTCGGTTTCCTGCCCAGCGATGGTCAGGGACTGCGAGCCGCTTTCAAGGTGTGAGTGGTGATCGTTGATGTGTAGAACGTTCAGGCTCAGCGGGCTGGCTGTGTTGTCGTTGCTGCCGTTGTCGTCATCGTCGCTGTTACAGCCGACCAGTGCGATTAAGGGGAGTAATACCCAGGCTGACTTGCGGATCATTTCCTTGCTCCTGCTTTTTGATTTATTCCCCGCATGTTCCATGTCCTGGATGTCAGTGATGTGATGCTTTTGTTGCCGAAATAAGAAACGCCCGCACGAAGGCGGGCGTTTGTGAGTATCAATGACTGTCAGCGCTGGTGTTTCGACTCCAGAATCGCCAGCAGATCGCGGTAGTTAACGCGACCGTCGCCATTGACGTCGTAATGCTCAACGGAGGCCCGGCCAAACAGCCTTGCCAGGATGAATCGTGCGACGTCCCGGCCGTCAACGCGACCATCCCCGTTCAGGTCCGCCCGGTCTGCCATCGACGCGGTTTCCATCTCAAGGGCGATGATCACCGGATCATGGTCAGAGGCGCGGTAGCTGTCCGGCGCGTAGAAGCTGGCCTGCTGTTCAGGCGATTTGAAGTCGGTGTTGTAGTCCAACGCGCGGGGCTCGTCGGCGTTAATGTGCCACACCGTGGTGTCGGTCACTTTCGGTGCCAGTGAGTTGTTCGCAAGGCCGTGGTCTAGGTAGCCGGCCTGGCCGAAGAACACGTAGGAGTAGGCGCTTTCCCCGTCCGCTTGTGCGGCCAGATCGGTATAGCCGTTGTTGATCAGTGCGCGGATCGGGTCTTCCTTGGCGTAGGCATTCAGGTCACCGATGATCAGTACGTCTTCCTCGGCGGTACCGGTGGGGTCCGAGGCCAGCCAGCTCGCCAGCGCGTTTGACGCCTGGGTGCGAACCGGGTTCCAGCAGCCCTGGCCGTCACCCTGTTCGGCATTGGTCCCCTCAGCGCTGCCGCAGCCCTTGGACTTGAAGTGGTTAACGGCAATGGTCAACGCATCATCGCTGTCGATGGCACGGAAGGTCTGGGCCAGAGGCTGGCGGTTCAGGTCGTCGAACGGTGCGGTGGCCAGTGTTGCCGCGTCGCCAACGGTTTCCACCCGGTCGGCGTTGTAGAGAAAGCCCACTGCGATGGCGTCGCCACCGAGTTGTGGCAGGCCGGGGTCGACGTAGGACCAATTACCACCGAGGCTGTCCGCCAGTTGTGCAATCGCACTGCTGTCGCCGTAACCGTCGTTTTCAATTTCCATCACGCCCACGATGTCTGCGTTCAGTGCCGTAATGGCACTGACGAGTTTGGCGGTCTGGCGGCTCAGCTCTTCAGCATCGTCGGCGCCGCGAGCGGTGGGGAAGCCACCGCCCATGCCATCACCGTTGAAATAGTTCAGTACGTTGAAGGAGGCAACGATCAGGTTGCCGCTGTCTTCCAGTTCGGGGCTGGGGTTGCGCGGGTTGCTCTGAGTGAAGCTGGGGGCCGACAGCGGCTGCAGGCGCCATTCGGAGAACCGATAGTCAAGTATACCGACGAGGTCGTTCACAGTGTCACCGGCGCGAACGGTGGCGGTTGCGCTCAGTTCCGGGGATGGGTAGGGGACCACCGCCGGGTTCTGGCGATTGCTGCCGTCGTCCAGGATCAGGCGATCCAGGGTGTTGAGTTCTTCCACAATGGCGGCGTCTTCCCCGGGCTCGGCGATGCTGGTCGGAATGAAGTGCCGGCCACTGCCGAGTGTCAGGCTGCCATAGCGGGCCAGGTCGTAGTTGTCATTGACGGTCAACGGCTCGTCAAACTGGACACGCATGGACTCGAAGGCTTCCGGGGCACCAGCGGAGGCCCAGGGCAGTGTGATGCTGACGGGTGCCGGAAGTGTTGCGGTGCCACAGTCGGCCAGGTTCGTCACATTGGTGAGTTCGGTCAGGTTGCCGAACTCGGTCACTTCGCCAGCGATCCTCAGGCGCTGGCCGACCGTGACGCTCTCGCCCGGCGCATAGACAAACAGACCTTCCGAGGTGTTTGGGTTGCTGTCGCGCTGGTCGGCCTCAGCTTCAATATAGAAACCGCCAAGGCCATCGTCGCCGTTAAATGCGGCGGTCACGACGGCTTCCACAACCAGATTTTCACCAGCAAGCGGGCTGACATCACCGGCGCCCTGAATGTCCGAGATCAGGCTCGCGGGATTACCGCACGCCATATCGGGAAGGCCGGGATCTGTCGGTTCTTCGCCACCGTCGCCCGCACCGTTGCCGAGGTCATCGAAGCTGTCCACTGCAAAACTGTCAAAGACGACAGCGGGATCGTACGCATCGTCGGGGTTGTTGTCTGCGTTGGTGCCGTCACGACGTCGCAGGGTCTGGTTCTGGGTGCGCACCGTGTCGCCCCAGTAGCTGCCGGGATCGACACCGACCTGTCCGATGCTGTCGGCAACCACGCCACCGTTCAGCAACAGCACCGCGTCGTCGCCATTGAAAAGCCCGGCACCGGTGGTCTGGTCGGCGACCGCGAGGATGGCGGGGTCGGACTGGCTGTGGGCGAAAACGAAAGTGCCATCGGGGGCAACCGTGCCGTCGAGGTTGATGGTCAGGCCAGTTGCGTTGCTGCCGTTGTAGAAAACCTGCAGTTCCCAGGCGGTGAGATCAACGGCGCTGGTGCCGGTGTTGAGCAGTTCAATGGCTTTGTTGTTGCTGGAACCTTCCACGTATTCACTGATCACCAGCTCCGCAAAGGCGGGGGCGGTGAGGGTACTGGCAATGGCTGCAGCCAGTACGGATTGTTTTATCGTCATGGTTCTTTCCCTGAGTGGTCATTGAAGTTGTCGGGGGCGATCGGCGCCGCCTGTTCCAGTCTGGGAACGGACTGTGACGAGGGGATGTTGGTTTTATGAATCAGTTATTAATGATATCGATATCCATTTGCATTTGAGGCACAATGATCCGCTTTCGGAAAAGCCTCATCGCAGCATCAAGGAACACGTGTGACGACATCCACGCTTGCCAAACGCCAGCTACCAACAGGCATCTGGATACTCGGATTTGTCAGCCTGCTGATGGATATTTCTTCGGAGATCATTCACAGCCTGTTGCCGATCTATTTGGTTTCCGTCCTCGGCGCGAGCGCGCTAATGGTCGGGCTGATTGAGGGCGCGGCGGAAGCGACCGCGCCGATCGTCAAGGTGTTTTCGGGCGCCCTGAGTGACTATCTGGGTAAGCGCAAGGGGCTGGCGGTTTTGGGGTATGGTCTGGGCGCACTGACCAAACCGGTGTTTGCCCTCGCACCGGGGTTGGGGTGGATTCTGGCGGCCCGGCTTACCGATCGTGTCGGAAAAGGCATCAGAGGTGCGCCGCGCGACGCCTTGGTGGCGGATCTCGCACCCCCTGAAATGCGAGGCGCTGCCTACGGTCTGCGTCAGTCCCTGGATACCGTGGGGGCGTTTATCGGTCCCCTGCTGGCGATCGGCTTGATGCTGCTTTGGCAAAACGACTATCAGGCGGTGTTCTGGGTGGCGGTGGTGCCCGCAGCTCTGGCCGTGTTGCTATTGATCGTTGGAATTCGCGAGCCGGAACAGCCGCTTACTGAGCGGCGGGCCAATCCCATAAGCCGTGAGAGTCTGAAGCAACTGAGCCGAGCCTATTGGGCAGTGGTGGCCACCGGCGCCTTGTTCACCCTGGCCCGATTCAGCGAAGCCTTCCTACTGTTGCGAGCGGAAGACGGAGGGCTGGGTGTTGCCTGGCTGCCGGTCGTTCTGGTCGTTATGAACATTGCCTATTCCCTATCGGCCTACCCGTTCGGCAAGTTGTCTGATCGTATGGACCATCGCCAGCTACTGGTTACGGGCCTGGTGGTCTTGCTCATCGCGGACCTGGTCCTGGCGCTGGGCAACCACTGGCTGTGGACGCTCGTTGGTTCCGTTATCTGGGGGCTGCACATGGGAATGACTCAGGGACTGCTGGCTACCATGGTTGCCCATACCGCACCCAAAGCCCTGCGTGGTACCGCGTTTGGCTTTTTCAATCTGGTTGGCGGTGTTGCTCTGTTTCTGGCCAGTGCGGTTGCGGGAATGTTATGGACCTGGGCCGGCCCTGCGCTGACGTTTTATGCCGGTGCCGCATTTTGCCTGCTGACCATTGCCTTGATGATGTGCCAGAAGAAGATCTCCGTGGAACCGACCTAAGCCCACCAGGCCGGTAGCAGGTTGCGGATCTGCGGTTGTAGGAAGCGGTCGTCGATCAGCCAGATCACGCCCCGGTCCTCCGGCGTGCGGATGACGCGGCCGGCGGCCTGGGCGACTTTCTGCAGGCCGGGAATCAGATAGGTGTAGGCGTGGCCGGCACCGAAGCGTTGCTCGAGCCGCTGGCGCAGAATTTCATGCCAATTGTCGAAGGGCGGCAGGCCGAGCGTTGCCACGAAAGCGCCGATGAGGCGGTCGCCGGGCAGGTCGATGCCTTCACTGAACACACCTCCGAGTACGGCCAGGGCGACGCCGGTATTGTTCTCATGGAAGGCCTTGAGGAACGCCGTGCGCTCATCGGTGGACATGCCGGGGCGCTGGGCTCGAAGCGGCAGGTCGGGCGCCTGTTGCAGAAGAGTGTCCTGTACCCGATTGAGATAGGAAAAGCTGCTGAAAAACGCCAGGTAGTTGCCGGGCCGCTGCTGGTACTGCCGGTGGATCAGTTCCGCGATGGGCGTCAGCGAGCGTTCCCGGTCCGGCTGCCGGGTGCTGATGTCCGGGGTGAAATTCACCTCAAGCTGGTCGCGGGTAAAGGGGCCAGCCAGGGAGCGGAAGCAGGTGTCCTCCGGCATGCCCAGCAGGTCCCGGTAATAGACACCAGGCGACAGGGTCGCGGAAAACATCAGCGTACTGTCGGCAGCTTCGAAGCGCGGGGCCAGGAAGTCCGCCGGGATCAGGTTCTGGATGGTGAGTCTGGCCTTTCCTCTCGCCGGCCTGATCAGCTCGCACAGGGAATGATCGCCAAACACCTCCGCCAGTTTGGTGAAGGCGAGGCTTTCGAACATCAGTTCCTGGAGGACAAGGTCCGGCGGATGGTCCGCCAGGTAGTCGGTAATGGCGGAGACCAGTCGATTCAGAGCGCCGGTCAGTGAACCCGGAAGATTGTCCAGTATCACCGGCTCATGGCTGATGTCGGGGCAATGGTCGCGGATCACCGATTGCCACGCCCGGGACACGCCATCGAGTTTTGATTTCAAAGCCTTGGGCGACTGTTTCCGAACCCGCAGCAGGTGGGCCTGGCTCAGCTCCACGGAGTACATGCCGCGGGCGCGGTCCACCAGGTTGTGAGCCTCGTCGATCAGCAGGCTGGCTTTCCAGTCGTTCTGCCGAACCAGGGCATGGAGCAGGGCGGACTGGTCGAACATCCGGTTTACATCGGCCACCACCACATCGCACCAGCGGGCCATTTCCTGCGCCAGAAAATAGGGGCAGATACCGTGCTGGCGGGCAATGTCCGCCAGTACCACCTGGGTCAGGGCGCCGCTGTGATTGGCGGCGTCCTTACGGGCCGCCGGCAACCGGTCGAAGAAGCCCTTCGCCAGCGGGCAGGCGTCCCCATGGCACGCCTTGTCCGGGTGCTCGCAGGCATGATCCTTGGCCACCAGTTCCAGGGTTCGCAGGGGCAACGGGCCGGGTTGCTTTTCCCGCAACAGGTGAACGGCATCGACGGCCAGTTGCCGGGCGGTATTGCGGCTGGTCAGGTAGAACAGGCGGTCCTGTCTGGCCGTGGGCATCGCCATCAGGGCCGGGAAAAGGGTGCCAAGCGTCTTGCCTAGGCCGGTGGGTGCTTCCAGCAACAATGTCTGTTGACGGACGCTGTTCCTGTAGACGGTTTCCGCCAGGGCGCGCTGCTGAGGTCGGAAGTCCGGGAAGGGAAAGGCCAGGTTTTTTAGCGCCAGATCCCTTTCATGCCGGTGATTGGCTTCCTGTTCAGCCCAATCGCTGTAGTGTTCACAGAGCTGTTCCAGCTCCTGCCACAGTTCCTCTGCGAGGGCGGTTTCGGTGATGGGGGTTTCCTTGTCCTTGCCGACATCGTAGTAGATCAGGGCGAGATCGATCTGGCTCAACTTTTCCTGTCGGCACAGTAGTGCTCCATAGGCCCGCAATTGTGCACGGTGTAGATTGCGCTGGGCATCCCGTACCCGGGACAGGTCACCGCGGTGGGTCTTGATTTCCTCCAGGCGGCCGGCGATCGGGTCATAACCGTCGGCCCGCCCGCTGACCATCAGTTTGCCGCATTGGCCGGCCAGCGCCACTTCGCTTTGATACCTCGGCCCGCGACGGGCCTGCACCGCACCGTGGCCGGCAATGCCTTCTTCCGACGTGGGCGCCGGGGTGTAGCGCAGGTCCAGATCGCCCTTGCGGGCGGCGAATTCACACAGCGTTCGTACCGCGACGTTGAGGTCGGTCATCGGTCGGTCCAGCGCACATAGCAGACGGAGACGGGAATGCCGTGGTCAACGCAGAACTCAAGCCATCGGGTCTGATGATCCTGCAGGCGGTCGCCAGGGCCTTTGACCTCGATCATTTCATAGCGCCGGTTTGGATCGTTGTGGTCGGGCCGAAAGCGGATCAGGTCCGGAAAGCCGCTGCGGTGTTCGCGCAGGTTGCCCAGCAGGCGCCGGAACATTCGCTCCAGGTGTTGGGCGGGGATGCACGTCAGCGCCATTTCAAGCAATTCCTCCGAGAGTATTGGCCAGATCACAAACGGCGACGCGATGCCCTGTTTTTCCTGCCAGGTATCGCGGATTCGGGTTTTGTAATTGTCAGAGGCCAGCGTGCCGAGGCAGTCGTCAAACAGTGCCTGACGACGTTCTACAAAATCCTCCCGGTACAGGTCCACCGGCCCGGTGTGAAAGGGATGGAAGAATGCGCCGGGCAATGGTTCGAACAGGGCGGGCCAGCAGAGCAGGCCAAACAGGCCATTGATGAGGGTGTTTTCCACATAGGCAACGGGGGTGTCGGATTCGCTCAGGTGTTGCATGGCCGCCCACTCCACCGAGTGGCCGTCCGGATTGTCCAGTTCCAGGGTGAACGCCGTCAGTTGCGGGCGTTCGCTTTGCTGGGGTAGCGCCTCTCCCAGTTTCTTCGCCAACCGCGTCAGGATGCGTTCGAGTCCGCGTTCCTCGGCGCCAAACCTGGGTTCGTCGGCGGCCTGGGCAATCTTCCAGGCCTCGTGGTGTTGCTTCAGCCGTTCCAGAAGGCGTAGCTGGCGCAGCCGTGATTCGCGGTGCCCACTGAGGCGATAGGCTTTCAACGCCAGCTCGGTGTTACCGCCGCGCTCCGCCAGCTTGCCCAGTTCGAACAGCAAGCGGCCGCGCCGGCTTTCCAACCAGGCATTCTCATTGGCCGTGGGGATGTCCTGCCATACCGTTTCTGGCGCCTCGCCCTGATCCAGGCGTTCCCGGCAGTGGTGCATCACCAGATAACGATCCACGTCGTCACGTTCGTCAAAAGCCCGGGACTCGGCAGAAAGCGGTACCTGTTCATACTGCTGGTGGCCCAGCTCCACCAGTACGAAATCGGACCAGCTCTGGCGCAGGTTGCCGAAAAACATCAGCCGCAGTCGGTCAAACAGGGCCATGTGGTTCAGGCGGATTACCTGTGTGGAGACGTCTGGTAGCCAGAGGTCCACAGGAGCGATGTCGGGATGCAGTGGAATCAGGGTGTCTTTCAGAAGACCCTTGGCGGCCGTCGCTGGCAGGCCGGCCGCTGAGATCTGGTTAGCGAGGGCAGTGCGAAGCTCGCCGAGCGTGAACAGGCGAAACAGCTCGGCAAGGGGAACGCTCGGATTGTCCTCAATCCAGCCCTTGGTGGCGAGCGCGCTCACGGCGTCATTCACCGGTACACCGATCTCCGGGTAGTTGAACTTCTCCACCCGGAACAGGTCGCCGGTGCGCATGACCATACGAGCCAGCAGTGCCCTTGCCGGCTGATCCAGGCTCAGCAGGCCATCTACCTTTCCGATTTCATCGGCGGTCAGCAGATCGCTGTGAAAACGCCGGACCCAGCGCACCACTGTCTCGAAGTTCTCGAGATAGTACAGCGGATTGTCCAGGTCCGCGGTGCCGGGAATGTGAGTCTGCTGGTCTGATGCGAGGGGCATGGCTGGGCGTCAGATATCCACGACAATCGGTGGGTTCAGCGGCTTGAACTGGCCGGTGCAGGTGCTGGCGTTGACATGCAGGCAGTCATTCAGCATTTGCTGGCCATAGCTTTCGTGGATATGCCCGAAGATGTGGAGTTTGAGCGTGAGCCGTTCCAGCTCCCTGGCCAGATCGTTACAGCCTACCGCCAGAGACTCGTTCACCTTATCGAGGATGCCTGCTGGCGGACCATGGGTGATAAGAACGTCAGTGTCTGACGGTATCTGTGCCCAGCGCTCGGCAATGGGCGCTCCACGCTCGAGGTTGAATGCCCAGTCGAAAAAGATCGGTGTCCAGGGGCTGCCCCAGAATTTCAGTCCTTCGATGTCGATACTTCTGTCCCGAAGGTAAACGGCGTTCCTGATCAGTGCTTCGGCGTCCGCAGGCTCATCCTGCAAGCACCAGTCGTGGTTGCCGGCAATCAGGATCTTGTGGCGGTGGGGCTGTTCGGAAAACCAGTTGTCCAGGTCCTCGAGTTCCTCAAGGGTGCCCACTCCCAGGCAGTCGCCGGCGTGGATCAGCACGTCGCCATCGGGCACCACCACCTGGCGGTGCATGCTGTGGGTATCGGATATGCAGACCAGTCTCATGATGGCTCGCCGGGTTCGTCGGGACTATAAAAAACACCATCGCGGAAAACACCATGGCGTCCGGCACCAGCGGAAAACCGGCCGGCGCCCTCGATGGCTTCCTCGAACACCACAGGATAGCCGCCAGCGCCTTCCGCCGCCAAGGCTTCGGACAGTTCCAGGTCCCACTGGTGAATGGCGGAGTGTCGGTCGGCGCGCAGGCACTTCTGCGGGAACGCTGCAATGTCGGCGGCAAGAGCTTCTGCTGCGGATCGCGCCTGTCCATCAGGCACCACCCGATTTGCAAGCCCCATCGCCTTGGCTTCTTCCGCATTAACCGGTCGACCGGTCAGAATCATATCCATGGCGTTGCCGTGGCCAACAATGCGTGGCAGGCGCACGGTGCCTCCATCGATCAGCGGTACCCCCCAGCGGCGGCAGAACACGCCGAAGGTGGCGGATTCCTCTATGACTCGCAGGTCACACATCAGTGCCAGCTCCAGCCCCCCGGCCACGGCGTAGCCGGATACGGCAGCGATCACCGGCTTCGACAATGACATGCGGGAAGGGCCCATTGGGCCGTGGGCTGTTCCGGTTGCCTCGATCTCGTTGCGGCGCTCCGGATCGCCGACGGCTTCCAGATCGGCGCCGGCGCAAAAGTTGCCACCCTCGCCCCAGAGCACAGCCACCTTGAGGGTGTCATCAGCCTCAAAGTCGCTGAACGCCTGGCGCAGGGCGTTGGCAGTTTCGCGGTCGACGGCGTTTCGTTTCTCCGGGCGGGCGAGAACAATGGTCAGCACATGACCGCTGGCTTGAGTGTATACGGGTGGGGGTGTCACATGGCCTCCAACGAATTATTGTTGTCGGGCCGTTTCAGCTAACGCTGGTCTCCGGCGTCAGTCTTCCGAATTCTGCCCGGTTCCGGCCCTTGTCCTTGGCATTGTATAGCGCCGCGTCGGCTTCGATCATCATATCTGCGAAGGTTTTGTGATGGCCGGCTTTTTCAACACCCCCTATGCTGGCGGAGATGTACAGTGGCAACCCGTCTATTTCCTGGCCGTTGGTGGCGATGGTGTCCAGCAGACGGCGGGTGATGATGCGCACGTCGTCATCACCGGTGATGCGAAGCACCATCGCAAACTCTTCTCCCCCGACACGGCCAATGATGTCGTCATCCCTGAGTTCGTTTTTCAGCGTGCGTGCGACCAGGCGGAGGGCGTCATCTCCGGCTGCATGTCCCCAGCGGTCGTTGACTTGTTTGAAGTGATCCAGGTCCAACATCAGTACGGCCAACTGCGTCTGGGACTGTGTCGCCTGGTCAAAGGCCCGGATGCCTTCCCGGAACAGGGAGCGGCGGTTGTATAGCCCGGTCAGGCCGTCGCGCTCCGCCATCACTCTCAGGCGCTGTTCGGAATGGGTAAAGGCCAGCAATGGCAGTGCCAGGGTCGTCGCGGTAGCCAGCAGAATATGGTTGACGAGGATTAACTGCAGCACGAAACCGGTATTGGCCTGGTTCAGGCCAAGCCAGTCCATGCCGATCACCAGTGCCTGGGACATCATCAGTACCCCATGCATGGTAAACAGCACTTTCAGAATCCTGACGGGCAGTGACGGTGTGGTATCCAGTTTCGACAGGGTGTAGACCGCAAAAATGAAAATGGCGGCCGAGAACAGGGCTGTTAGCAGGCGGGCATTCAGCGGATCGCCTTGGAAGGTGAGCAGCAGGATCAGCAGATAACAGGCCGCGGATAAGCGCAGAGCATGGCGGGAGCGGCGGGTTTTACGCGATGCACTGCCGGAGAAGCGCTGCAGGCCCGCCAATACCAGCAACGGGGAAAGGCCGAGAAACAGGTGAGCCAGGAACACGGTGATCCAGGGCGTATCGATAAAGGCGCGTGTACCTGCGAACAGGGTACCCACCGCGAAGGTCATACACGCCAGTGCCCACAACCGGAAACAATGCTGGCGGGAACGCAGCCGGAAAATGGCCCACAATAACCCACCGATCAATAGATTGATCGCGACAGAAAGCAGCAGCAAAGTCGGCAGGTGAACGGTAAATCCCATAGTCATCCCTGGTGACGGATTTTCGCAGTTTCACAGAGTACGCCCCCAGGGACGTTACGATCAGTAAGCTTTGTGTGTCGTTTCTTAGTGCATAAGCTAACAGGGAGCAGCCGCAGCCGCCAGCGCCGGCAGAGCGTGGCTGGCGGCTGGCCGTTTGGTTATGCGGCTTTCAGTGTCTTCATGTCGATCACGAAACGGTACTTCACATCGCCTTTCTTCATGCGCTCGTAGGCTTCGTTGATGTTTTTGATGTCGAGCATTTCCACGTCACAGGTGATGCCGTGATCGGCGCAGAAATCCAGCACTTCCTGGGTTTCGGGCATACCGCCGATGAGAGAGCCTGCCAGCACGCGGCGCTTGAATACCAGGCCGCCGGCTTCCAGGGGCGGATCGACCGGTTCCAGTAAGCCCACGAGGATGTGGGTGCCGTCGAACGTCAGGCAGTTCAGGTACGGATTCAGGTCATGCTGTACCGGCACGGTATCCAGCATGAAATCGAAGGATTCGGCGGCCGCTTCCATCTGGCTGTCGTCGGTGGAGACGACAACATGGTCGGCGCCCTGTTTCTTCGCCTCGGCCACCTTGCTTTCGGAGCGAGTGAAGATGGTGACCTCCGCGCCCAGGGCCTTGGCGAATTTCACGCCCATATGGCCGAGGCCGCCCATGCCGATAACGCCCACTTTGTCGCCAGGTCGAACGCCGTAGTGGCGTAGTGGGGAGTAGGTGGTAATGCCTGCGCAGAGAATGGGGGCGGCGGAGGCTGGGTCCAGCTTTTCCGGGACTTTCACCACAAAGCGCTCGCTGACCACAACCCGGTCGGAATAACCGCCGTAGGTGATGGAGCCGTCATAACGGTCCTCGCCATTGTAGGTGGCGGTCATGCCTTCCAGGCAATACTGTTCGAGGCCGGATTCGCAGGCGGAACAGCTACGGCAGGAATCCACCATGCAGCCTACGCCGACCGTATCGCCCACCTTATAGTCTGTCACGTCGGAGCCAACAGCAGTGACACGGCCAATGATCTCGTGGCCGGGAATTACCGGAAACTGCGTGACGCCCCAATCGTTCTGGGCGAAGTGGATATCGGTGTGGCAGACCCCGCAGTAGTCAATCTCAATGGAGACATCGTCCGGGCGCGGTTCGCGCCGTTCGAAGCTGATGGGGGCCAGCTTTGAGTCGGCTGATTCAGCTGCGTAGCCTTTTGCAGTCGCCATGGTCCGTGTTCCTTCTTTGTCGGTAAATGTTCAAACCTATACGCAGTAACTCCGGGTGTGAGTCAGTTTTTCAACCGCAAGTTCCTTTTATGAAAGGAATATCATCAAGGGTTAATGACGATGGGTGTGGCGGTAGTCGGTGGGGGACTGGCCCATGACCTTCTTGAACAGTCGCGAAAAATAATAGTTGTCGTCATAGCCCAGAAGGCTACTGATCTGGGTAAAGGAGTGGTCCGTGGTGTCCAGTAACTGGCAGGCCTGTTCCACTTTCAGGTGCAGGAAATGCTGGATCGGGGAGACGCCGGTCAGGGCCCGGTAGCGGGTGGCAAAGTGTGCGGGTGAGAGCCCCGTCAGGTCCGCCAGTTGATTGAGCGTGATGCGCTCATCCAGATGCTCGCGCATGAAGTTATGAATGATGTCCAGGTCTGGCTGCTGCGCCTGGCCGGCCTCGCCGACGCTCAGCGGAACGGCCGCCAGCAACTGGCGTAGCCGGTTGGCCACATGGACCAGGCCGGGGGTGCGGAAACCGGTCTGCCGTACCGAAAGCAGGCCGTTGAAGTCCACCAGCAATCGGGGTTGCCGACCGATGTGCTGAACGCGGATGCCGTCGGTAAATCCCATGTGTTCCCGAAAGTGTTCCGCCAATGGGCCTGCATAGTGCACCCAATGAATTGTCCATGGGTTCTCCGGTGCGGCGGTGTATCGGTGGGCGGCGCCGGCCGGTATCAGCACCAGGTCGCCCGCCCGTATCAGGCAGGGTTCGTCTTCGACATTCAGGTAGGCTTCCCCCTCCGTGCAATGGATCAAAAGATCGTCATTGTGGTGCTCCCGGTGCATGTGGTGGCCTGCGGCGCGGCGATAGTGACCGAAGGCGAGCGGGTACAGGTCGCGGGTCAGCGGGTGTCGTGACAGGCCGCGTATGACCGGGTCAGGGATGACATAACGAATGCTGTCCGGCGGTACGGGCCACTGTGATGTTTTGGTCATCGTAGGCGCCTGTTTCATGATGGATTCGAAAGATAGTCCATCATGGTCGAAACTTAGTCAATCATTAAGCGGCAGAAGGCTGTGCTAGGATCGATGACAACCATAGGGCACAGGCCCAAAGACCTACAACAATGACAGGGAATATTGCTATGAAAAACGTACCCCTTTATATCGGTGGTGAGTTCGTCCAAAGCCAGACTGAGCAGTGGATTGACGTTACTGACCCAGCTACCAATGAAGTGATTGCCCGTGCACCCTGCACCACCGACGCCGAGATGCGTCGCGCTATCGACAACGCAGGCGAAGTGTTCAAGACCTGGAAAGAGGTCCCGGTCTCCGAGCGCGCCCGGGTGATGATGCGTTACCAGGCCCTGCTGAAAGAACACCATGATGAAATCGCCGAGATCCTGTCCAGCGAAACCGGCAAAACCTTCGAGGATGCCAAAGGCGACGTATGGCGTGGTATCGAGGTTGTGGAACACGCAGCCAACATCCCCTCACTGATGATGGGTGAAACCGTTGAGAACGTGGCCCGCGAGATCGACACCTATTCCTACACCCAGCCGCTGGGTGTCTGTGCCGGTATCACGCCGTTCAACTTCCCGGCCATGATCCCGCTGTGGATGTTCCCGATGGCCATTGCCTCCGGTAACACCTTCATTCTCAAGCCGTCCGAGCAGGACCCGCTGACCCCGATGCGTCTGGCGGAGCTGTTTGAAGAAGCAGGCGCCCCCAAGGGTGTGTTGCAGGTTGTCCACGGCGGTAAAGAACAGGTAGACGTGCTGCTGACCGATCCGGCCATCAAGGCTGTGTCCTTCGTTGGCTCCGTACCGGTGGGCCGTTACATCTACGAAACCGGCACCCGTAACATGAAGCGTGTACAGAGTTTTGCCGGCGCCAAGAACCACATGGTGATCCTGCCGGACGCGGACAAGAATCAGGTGGTCAAAGCTCTGGTAGGCGCATCGGTTGGTGCTGCCGGCCAGCGTTGCATGGCGATTTCCGTGGCCGTGTTCGTGGGCGAGGCCCAGGAGTGGATTCCGGAAGTGAAGGAAGCCCTGGCTGCGGTCAGACCCGGTGCCTGGAACGACAAGGGAGCCAACTATGGGCCGATTATCAGCAAGCAGGCGAAGCAGCGCGTGGAATCGCTGATTACCCGCGGTGAGGAAGAAGGCGCCAAGCTGCTGCTGGATGGCCGCAACTGCACCGTTGATGGTCTGCCTGACGGCAACTGGGTAGGGCCGACGCTGTTCGCCGGGGTCAAGCCGGAGATGGATGTCTACAAGGAAGAGATCTTTGGCCCGGTTCTGGCCTGCATGGAAGTGGACACCCTGGAAGATGCCATCAACCTGGTCAACGACAGCCCTTACGGTAACGGTACTTCCATCTTCACCAGCTCCGGTGGAGCAGCACGTCGCTACCAGCATGAGATCGAAGTGGGTCAGGTGGGTATCAACGTGCCCATTCCGGTGCCCCTGCCGTTCTTCTCCTTCACTGGCTGGAAAGGCTCCTTCTACGGTGACCAGCACGCCTACGGCAAGCAGGCGGTGAAGTTCTACACCGAGACCAAGACCATTACCTGTCGCTGGTTCAGCAGCGATGCGGTGGCTGAAACCAACTTCTCCATCCGCATGCGGTAAGGGGAGCCCATGAACTTTGATCTGACTGAAGATCAGCTGGCCTTCCGCGAGGCCGCCAGGGCCTTCGCGGAAAAGGCCATGGCGCCTCACGCTGCCAAATGGGATGCCGAGCATGTGTTCCCGGTGGAAGTGATTCGCGAGGCCGGTGAGATGGGCTTTTGCGGTATTTACACGCCGGAAGCCCAGGGCGGCATGGGGCTGTCGCGGCTGGATACCAGCGTGATCGTGGAAGAACTGGCGGCTGCCTGTCCTTCCACGGCCGCCTACATCACCATCCACAACATGGCGACCTGGATGGTGGCGCAGTTTGGCAATGCCGATATCCAGAAACAGATCGCCCCGAAAATGGCCAGTGGTGAATGGTTGGGTTCCTACTGCCTGACGGAACCGGGTGCCGGCTCTGACGCCGGTAACCTGCGCACCAAGGCCACACGGGACGGCGACAGCTATGTACTGAATGGCAGCAAGGTGTTTATTTCCGGCGCCGGCGCCACCCAGATGCTGGTGGTGATGGCTCGTACCGGCGAACCCGGCAGTGGCCCAAAAGGGATCAGTGCCTTTGTGGTGCCCGCTGACAGCGACGGTATCCACTACGGCAAGGCCGAGGAAAAAATGGGTTGGAACAGCCAGCCCACCCGCCAGATTACCTTCGAGAACGTGCGCGTGCCGGCGAATAACCGGCTGGGCGAAGAAGGTCAGGGCTTCATGATCGCCATGAAAGGCCTGGACGGTGGGCGCCTTAACATTGCCACCTGCTCCATAGGTGGTGCCCAGGCGGCGCTGCTGCGCGCGCGCAATTACATGCACGAACGCGAGCAGTTCGGCCAGGCCCTGGCGGGCTTCCAGGCATTGCAGTTCAAGCTGGCGGACATGGCAACCAACCTGGTAGCCGCACGGCAGATGGTTCGCCTGGCAGCCTATCGGTTGGATCAGGGCGATACCGAAGCCACGCTGCATTGCGCCATGGCCAAACGCTTCGCCACCGATGCGTGTTTCGAGGTGTGCAACGAAGCACTTCAGCTCCACGGTGGTTACGGCTATATCCGCGAGTATCCGCTGGAGCGCTACGTACGCGACCTGCGGGTGCATCAGATTCTGGAAGGCACCAACGAAATCATGCGGCTGATCGTAGCCCGCCGGCTACTGGAGCCTGGTGTCGCTGAAGCTATCCAATAAACGCTTCTGCCAACTAACAAAAGGCGAGAATTCACATGAGCGAACTGATTCAGCTGGAAAAGCGCGGCCACACCGCGATCATCACCATTAACAACCCCCCGGCCAATACCTGGACCAAGGCGTCTTTGAAGGCGCTGGAAGAGACGATTGAGGCGCTCAACGCTGATCGCAATATCTTTGCGCTGGTGGTCACTGGCCAGGGCGAGAAGTTTTTCTCTGCCGGTGCCGACCTCAAGGCCTTCGCCGATGGCGACATTGGTAACGCCAGTGTCATGGCGCAGGCGTTTGGTCAGGCATTCGATGCCCTGGTTCGCTTCCGCGGCGTGTCCATCGCCGCCGTGAACGGCTACGCCATGGGTGGTGGCCTGGAGTGTGCCCTGGCCTGTGACATCCGCATTGCCGAGGAGCATGCCCAGATGGCATTGCCAGAGGCCACCGTTGGCCTGTTGCCCTGTGCCGGTGGCACCCAGAACCTGCCATGGCTGGTCGGCGAAGGCTGGGCCAAGCGCATGATTCTGTGTGGTGAGCGTATCAAGGCCGACAAGGCCCTGAGCATCGGGCTGGTGGAAGAAGTGGTGCCTCAGGGCGCAGCCCTCGACAAGGCGCTGGAGCTGGCGGAGATGGCCGGCAAGCAGAGCCCGTCGTCTGTTGCCCGCTGCAAGACCCTGGTGATGAGCGCCCGTGACGGTCGCAGCCACGACGATGGCTGGAGAATGGAGCGGGAACTGTTTATCGAACTGTTCAGCACCGAAGACCAGCGCGAAGGCGTGAATGCGTTCCTTGAAAAGCGCACGCCGGAATGGAAAAACCGTTAAAAGCATCGATAAATCGGGCCGGATTACTGAGTGAATGGTATGAGCGATCAAGTAGTCATTTTTGAGGAACTGGAAGCCGCTGGCGGTAGCCGCATTGGTGTGGCACGGCTGAACGCTCCGCGCGCCATGAACGCATTGTCGCTGGAGATGATCCACCTGTTGAAGGCAAAGCTGGACCAGTGGGCCGCGGACGACACCATCGGCGCCGTGTGGCTGGAAGGCGAGGGCGACAAGGCCCTGTGCGCCGGCGGGGACATTGTGGCTCTGTATCGCGACATGACAGAGCCGCGCTCTGACAGTCGTGCCGTCAGTGAAGGGGATAGATTCTTCACCGACGAATACGAACTGGACTACCAGATTCACACCTATCCCAAGCCTTTTATTGTCTGGGGCAATGGCGTGGTGATGGGCGGCGGCATCGGCCTGATGTCTGGCGGCTCCCATCGCGTGGTGACGGAGCATTCACGTGTGGCGATGCCGGAAGTGAGTATCGGCCTGTACCCGGATGTCGGCGCTGGCTGGTTCCTCAACAAAATGCCGGGCCGGATCGGTTTGTTCCTGGGGCTGACCGGGGCGCGGATGAACGGCGCTGATGCGCTGTTTACCGGGTTGGCCGATCGGTTTATTCGCCACGACATGCGCGAGGAGGTCAAGCAGGCCTTGCAGCAGTCGGGCTTTGCCGGCCTTGAGGGTGGCGCCCATGCCGCTGTCAGCAAAGTGTTGCGCAGATTCGAGGAGGGCTCCCGCGAGGCAATGCCGCAGGCCGTGGTGCGCGAGCACTTTGATGTGATCCAGGCCCTTACCGACGGCGATTCGCTGGTAGATGTGGTGGATAACCTGAGCCAGTACGCCGGCGAAGATCCCTGGCTGATCAAGGCGGTCAAGACGGTCGCGGCGGCGTCGCCGGCGTCCCTGACTCTGACCTGGCAACACTATCACGACACCTTGCACGACAGCCTGTCCCAGGTTTTCGACAAGGAGCTTCAAATATCGAAACGCTGCCTGAAGATGGGTGAGTTTGCCGAGGGCGTCCGGGCACTGTTGATCGACAAGGACCTGAAGCCACGCTGGCATTTCCCGACACTGAAGAGCGTGGACCCGGAATGGATCGACCGATTCTTTATCGAGCCCTGAAAAAACCGAACAGACCAACACTGATCAAAAATGGAGAACAACAATATGGCGACTATCACATTTATCGGTCTTGGCAACATGGGTGGCCCCATGGCCGCCAACCTCGTTAAGGCGGGACACGACCTGACGGTGTTTGATCTGTCTTCCGAGGCGGTCAAGGCACTCACCAGCGAAGGTGCGAAATCTGCGGCGACGATTCAGGAAGCAGTGGAAGGTGCCGAGGTGGTGATTTCCATGCTGCCTGCGGGCCAGCACGTGGAAGCGGTTTATCTGGGCGACAACGGCCTGCTGAAAAACCTGCCGTCCACCACATTGGTGATCGACTCCTCCACCATCGCACCGGAAACCGCGAAAGGTGTGGCCGAAGCAGCTGTGGCGGCCGGTATCACCTTTATGGATGCGCCGGTCTCCGGCGGTGTTGGTGGCGCCAAGGCGGGCACGCTGACCTTTATCTGTGGTGGTGAGGCGGACGCGTTCGAGCGCGCCAAACCCATTCTTGAAGGTATGGGGAAGAACATCTTCCACGCTGGCCCCCACGGTTCCGGGCAGGTTGCCAAGATCTGCAACAACATGCTGCTGGCCATCCTGATGAGCGGTACCAGCGAAGCATTGGCACTGGGCGTGAAGAACGGCCTGGACCCTGCGGTACTGTCGGAAATCATGAAACAAAGTTCCGGTGGTAACTGGGCGCTGAACGTCTACAACCCCTGGCCGGGTGTCATGGAGGGTGTTCCGGCGTCCCGTGACTACGAAGGCGGTTTCCTGGTGAACCTGATGAACAAGGACCTGGGGCTGGCCTTCGACAATGCGGTCAAGAATCAGGCACCCATCCCCATGGGGTCGTTGGCCCGTAACCTGTTTGCGCTCCATGCCAACGAGGGTAATGGCGGGCTGGATTTCTCCAGCATACAGAAGTTCTATTACCGCGAGCAGGGCTGAACAGGCAGCGCCTTCAGGACCATCTGGGGCGAGCTTTTCGTTCATGCTGATGGGTTTTGAAGGCGCTTATTTTTAGCTTGAAGTTTACCTTTACGTAAACTATAGCCTGTGATACACATTGAGTTCAGAATTTGCCACAACAATAAAAGGACTGGATTATGAGCCTCCCGGACTACCAATCGGTCTATGACAATTTCGACCCCGCCAGCCTCGAAGCCGAGATTCTGGAGGGTAACCTGAACGATGGCCTGAACGTCTGTACGGAAATCTGTGACAAATGGGCAGACGACCCCCAACGGGTTGCGCTTTATTACGAAAAAGCTGACGGCGGTTCCGGCAAGCTGACCTTCGCCGAGCTGAAAGAACAATCCGCCCGTTTTGCGAACTACCTGACCTCCCGCGGTATCGGCAAGGGCGACCGGGTTGCCGCCCTGCTGCCTCGCAGCCCTGAGTTGTTGATTGTCATCGCGGGCGCCCTTCGCGCTGGCGCCGTTTACCAGCCGCTGTTCACCGCCTTTGGCCCTGGTGCCATCGAGTATCGTTTCGAGCGCGCCAGCACCAAACTGGTGGTCACTGACCCCGTCAACTACCCGAAACTTACCGAGGTCAAGGACTGCGCACCTGTGGTGTGCGTGAGCGCGGCCGAAGTCAGTGGCGATATCCCGGACTTTGAAAAGACACTGGCAGAGCAGTCTGGCCAGTTTGAACCGGTACTGATCAAGGGTGGTGATCCGTTCCTGCAGATGTTTACCTCGGGTACGGTTGGTAAGTCCAAGGGTGTTGCGGTTCCTGCCAAGGCGTTGTTGGCGTTTTACGTGTACATGAAATATGCCATCGACCTGCGGGACGGTGATGTGTTCTGGAACGTGGCTGATCCGGGCTGGGCCTACGGTCTTTACTACGCCGTGGTGGGCCCGTTGCTGATGGGGCATGCCACCCATTTCAACCCGGGCGCGTTTACCCCGGAAACCACCTACGACATGATCCGCAAGTACAAGATCACCAACCTGGCGGCGGCCCCGACTGCTTATCGGTTGCTGAAAGCCAATGACCACGTTCTTCCGGAAGGAGAGAATCTTGGCCTTCGGGTGGCCAGCAGTGCCGGTGAGCCGCTGAACCCGGAGGTGGTGAGCTGGATTGAGCGGCGTCATTTCTGCCCGGTCAAGGACCACTATGGCCAGACCGAAACCGGCATGACCTGCTGTAACTTCCATGGCCTTGATCATCCGGTGCGCCAGGGCTCCATGGGCTATTCCTCTCCTGGCCACAAAGTCGTTGCTCTCAATGAAAAGAATGAAGTTGTGGGCGAAGGTGAGATCGGCCAGTTGGCAGTGGATGTGAACGCCTCACCATTGTTCCATTTCGACGGCTACACCTGGGGTGAAAAAGACCCGTTCGTGAATGGCTACTACCTCACCGGCGATATGGTGGTGAATCACGGCGGTGGCTGCTTCTCATTCAGCGGCCGTGACGATGACATTATCACCACTGCTGGTTACCGTGTGGGCCCGGCCGATGTGGAAAGCACCCTGCTGGAGCACAAGGCGGTGGCCGAGTCTGGTGTGGTGGCGAAGCCCGACGAAAAGCGGGGCTCTATTATCAAGGCTTATGTGGTTATCAAGGGTGACCAGGAGCCTGAAAGCGAAGAGGCCCTGAAGGACGAGCTGCAGGAGCTGGTTCGCCATCGCCTTTCCGCTCACGCCTATCCCCGTGAAATTGAATTCGTGGATGAGCTGCCGAAAACCCCCAGTGGCAAGATCCAGCGCTTTGTTCTGCGTAACCAGGCGAAGGAAGAGAAGCAGGGATGATTGTCACCTTCGAGGAGCTGCAGGCCTTCCTCGCCGAGCAGTTTCCCCAGGGTGCCCGCTACGGCACCCTGCAGGAACTGGGCGACGGTTGGGCCGAAATGAAGCTGGAGGTTGCTGAAGAGCATCTGCGCCCCGGCGGCACGGTGTCCGGCCCCGCCATGATGGCGTTGGCGGACGTGGCCCTTTATGCCGCCCTGCTGGGAAAAATCGGCCTGGTGCCGCTGGCGGTGACCAGTAACCTCAACATCAACTTCCTGCGCAAGCCCGTGGCCCACAGCCCGATCCGGGCGCGGGCCAGCATGCTGAGAATCGGCAAGACCAGTGGGGTGGGTGAAGTCTATATTCTCTCCGATGGCCTGGAAGACCCGGTTGCCCATGCCACCATCACCTACGCGATTCCGGCGCAGCGGTGACGGCATGAACGTCAGCAATCTTTCGGTTTCCCTGGGGGAGGGCGTCAGGGTTCAGGCCCAGCGCCTGGGCCACGGTGACCGTACCGGGCCTGTGTTGGTGTTCCTGCATGAATCCCTGGGCAACATTGCCTTGTGGAAGCAGTTCCCGCGCCAGTTGGCGGAGGCCACGGGCCTCGATGCGCTGATTTATGAGCGCCGTGGTTACGGTGCCTCCAGTGACGAGCCGTTGCCCCGTCCCTACGATTACCTGGAGCAGGAAGGCACCGTGTGGTTGCCCCGGCTGCTGGATGCGCTGGCGATTGATGAGGTGATTCTGGTGGGCCACAGCGATGGCGGTTCCATTGCCCTGATTGCCGCAGCAGCGTTGGAAGGGCGGGTAAAAGGGTTGGTCACCATGGCCGCCCATACCTGGGCCGATCACCTCACCCTGGCTGGTATCCGCGACATGCGCCGTCGCTACCTGGAAGAAGGTATTCGCGAGAAGTTACTGCGCCATCACGGCGAACGCACTGATGCGTTGTTCTACGCCTGGCAGGACGTCTGGCTGGATGAGGGATTTCAAGAGTCCATGGACTTTGGCCCTTGGCTGGACGCCATTCGTTGCCCGGCTATGATCATTCAAGGGGACGATGATGAATATGGCGTTCCAGAGCAGGTGACCCGGATTGTGGAGGGTATCGGGCATCGGGCTGAACCGGTGTTCATGGCTGGCACGGGGCATTCGCCCCACTTGCAGCAGCCTGCCCAGGCGCTGACGTTGGTCAGTGAATTTTTGCGAATGGCGATTGGCCAAAAAAGTACGATTTTCGGTTGACGTTTACGTAGACGTCAATCTACTCTGTACACAGTATAAACGCACAACAATAACAAAGGTAGAATGGCTCATGAGTGACCCGTTCGTTCTGGAGACCCAAAGCCTCGTCAAAGAGTTCAAGGGCTTTGTGGCGGTCGATGACGTTAACCTGAAGGTGCAGCGTGGCCACATACATGCCCTGATCGGCCCTAATGGCGCGGGCAAGACCACGGTATTCAACCTGCTCACCAAATTCCTGATTCCTACCCGAGGCAAAATCCTGTTCAAGGGTGAGGACATCACTTCAATGAAATCGGCGGCCATTGCCCGCAAAGGGGTGGTCCGTTCCTTTCAGATTTCTGCGGTTTTCCCCCATATGACGGCGCTCGAGAACATTCGCGTCGCTCTGCAGAGCTTTGAAGGAAACTCCTTTCGCTTCTGGAAATCCGGCGAGTCCCTGAACAAGCTCAATGAGCGTTGCATGGAACTGCTGGACAGTGTGGGGCTGACTGAATTCGCCAATACCACCACCGTCGAACTCGCCTACGGTCGTAAACGCGCCCTGGAACTGGCCACCACTCTGGCCATGGAGCCGGAGCTGCTGTTGCTGGATGAGCCCACACAGGGAATGGGCAGTGAAGACGTGGAGCGGGTCGTTGAACTGGTGCGCAAGGCCGCTCAAGGCCGCACGGTGCTGATGGTGGAACACAACCTGGGTGTGGTCAGCAAACTGTGCGACCGGGTCACCGTGCTGGCACAGGGGGCCGTGCTCACCGAAGGCGACTACCAACAGGTGTCCGATGACCCCCGTGTGCGTGAGGTGTATATGGGTGGCACGGCCACCAAGAAGCAGGAGGCGGCGGAATGACCCAGGCCCACTCGAAAGACTACGAACAGCTACGAATCTCCGGGCTTCACGCGTTCTATGGCGAGTCCCACATTCTCCATGGCATTGATCTGGAGGTTCAGCGCGGCGAACTGGTCACTCTTCTGGGCCGCAACGGGGCCGGGCGTAGCACAACCCTGAAAGCGATTATGAATATGGTGGGCCGCCGCACCGGCTCGATCATGATTAACGGTGAGGAGACCATGACGTGTGCGCCTCACCACATTGCAAGGTTGGGAGTAGGGTATTGCCCCGAACACCGGGGCATTTTTTCCGGACTCAATGTCATGGAAAACCTGACGCTTCCGCCGGTCGTCCGAAGTGGCGGCATGGGGTTGGAGGAAATTTTCTCCATGTTCCCCAACCTGTACGAGCGCCGTACCAGCCCTGGCACCAAACTATCGGGTGGTGAGCAGCAGATGCTGGCCATGGCCCGGATTCTGAGAACGGGCGCCAACATGCTGTTGCTGGATGAAATCACCGAAGGCCTGGCTCCGGTCATCGTTGAAACACTGGGCGAGGTGTTGGTCAAGCTGAAGGAAAAAGGCCTGACCATTGTCCTGGTTGAGCAAAATTTCCATTTCGCCGCACCCCTGGCGGACCGTCACTATGTGATGGAACACGGCCAGATTGTGGAGGAGATCAGCGCCGACGAGCTTGAGGCCAAGCAGTCGATGCTGGACAAGTACCTGGGTGTGTAAGGCCTGGGGATGAGAGTGAAATAAAGAGTGCAACAAGAGCAATAAGAACGAAACCCGAAAACCAACGCAAAGACAGTAGCGGAGAAACAACAATGACAATCACCAAAAAGCTTCTGACATCAGCGATTGCATCAGCCATGTTTGTGGGTGCTGCCCAGGCTGAGATATCCGACAACACCGTTAAAATCGGTTACCTGGCCGACATGTCCGGCACCTATCGTGACCTGGCCGGCCCCAATGGCCAGACAGCCCTGGAAATGGCCATCGCGGACTTCGGTGGCACGGTCAATGGCGCCAAGATCGAAGTGGTCAGCGCGGATGATCGTAACAGCCCGGATTCCGCCTCCAGTACTGCCCGGCGCTGGGTGGAGAACGAGAACGTTGATCTGATCGCCGGCCTGGTTGCTTCCTCGGTCACCATTGCCGTCAGCAACATCCTGGAAGAAAACGACAAACTGGGTATCGTCTCCGGTTCTGCCGCGTCCAGTATTACCAACGAGCACTGCACGCCGAACCACATCCACTACGTGTATGACACCTATCCGCTGGCCAACGGTACGGCAAGCGCGGTGGTTAAAGAAGGTGGCAAGAGCTGGTTCATCCTGACCGCTGACTACGCCTTTGGGCACGCCCTGGAAGGGGACGTAACCCGCGTGGTGGAAGAAAATGGCGGCGAAGTGATGCAGGCAGTGCGTCATCCCTTCCCGACCTCTGACTTCTCGTCCTTTATCCTGCAGGCGCAGTCCTCAGGCGCTGACGTGGTGGCCCTGGCAAACGCCGGTGCAGACACCACCAATGCCATCACCACTGCTGGTGAATTCGGCCTGACCCAGTCCGGCCAGACCCTGGCGGCGCTGTTGTTGTTCCTGACCGACGTTCACGCACTGGGTGCTCAGTCTGCCCAGGGCATCCAGCTCACCACCGGCTGGTACTGGGACATGAACGACGAAACCCGTGCCTGGTCTGACCGTTTCATGGAAAAAACCGGCGTTCGTCCCACCATGGTTCACGCCGGTATCTACTCCAGCACCATGCAGTACCTGAACGCCGTGAAGGCCACCGGTTCGGATGCCGCCCAAACGGTACGCAAGCAGATGATGGATACGCCGATCAACGATATGTTTGCCAAGAACGGCATCATTCGTGAGGACGGCCGTATGGTTCACGACATGTACCTGGCGGAAGTGAAAACGCCCGAGGAGTCCAAGAGCGAGTGGGACCTGTACGACATCGTACGCACCATCCCGGGGGACGAGGCCTATCGCCCGCTGTCTGAGAGCAAGTGCAAGCTCGTAACCAAAAACTGATGTTCTGACCGACTGGGCCGTCCCGCACTATCCAGCAGTGCTGGCGGGGCGGCCACTGACCTGCAGACACGCAACTTGTGAATGATCAGTTGCGCTGCTTTTGGAGTTTGTAACATGACCGAGATTCTGGGAGTCCCCGTGGCCGTGCTGTCTGGCCAGTTGATGCTCGGGGTGATCAATGGTGCCTTTTACGCTCTGCTGAGCCTCGGCCTGGCGGTAATATTTGGCCTGCTGAAAATCATCAACTTCGCCCACGGTGCCATGTACATGCTCGGTGCGATGTGTACCGTACTGATTTTTGATGCCTTCGGAGTCAACTACTGGGTAGCGCTCTTCGTCGCACCCGTGATTGTTGGCTGTTTCGGCATTCTGCTGGAGTACTTCCTGTTGCGCCGCATCGCGGGCCAGGATCACATCTACAGCCTGTTGTTGACCTTCGGGATTGCACTGATCCTTCAAGGTGTCCTGACCAATATTTACGGCGTTTCCGGCCTGCGTTATTCCATGCCGGAGGTGTTCAGAGGTGGTATGAACCTCGGGTTCATGTTTCTTCCCTACTACCGAGCCTGGGTGATCGTGGCTGCCTTGCTGGTGTGCTTCGCAACCTGGTTCATGATTGAGAAAACCCGGCTTGGCTCCTACCTGCGGGCCGGCACGGAAGATTCCCAGCTGATGCAGGGGTTTGGCATCAATGTGCCACTGCTGATCAGCCTCACTTACGGTTTTGGTGTCATGCTCGCCGCCTTCGCCGGTGCGCTTGCCGCACCCATATATTCGGTATCGCCGGTAATGGGCTCCAACATACTCATCGTGGTGTTTGCCGTGGTCGTCATCGGCGGCATGGGTTCTATCGCCGGAGCCGTCGTTACCGGCCTGATGATGGGGGTAGTAGAAGGGTTCACCAAAGTGTTCTACCCGGAAGGGTCGGCAGCCGTGATCTTCCTGGTGATGGTGGTTGTCCTGTTGATTCGCCCGTCGGGCCTGTTTGGTAAGGAGGCATAGTCATGGCGAACGCAACCACGCAGACAGATATCCAGCAAAGCATTATTCAGCAGCAGAAATCCGAGCAACGCAAGAAGCAGATTTTGAATCTTGTGCTGCTGGCGCTGCTCCTATTGGCACCGGCGGTGATGTACCCCGTGTTCCTGATGAAAATCCTGTGCTTCGCCCTGTTCGCAGTGGCGTTCAACCTCCTGCTGGGTTACACCGGCCTGCTGTCTTTCGGGCACGCTGCGTTCCTGGCGGCGGGCTCATACACCACCGGTTACCTGCTCTCGAATTTCTCCGGTCTGACGACCGAAATGGGGATTCTGGTGGGCACAGCGGCGGCAACGGTGTTGGGGCTCGGCTTCGGGGTTGTGGCCATTCGCCGCCAGGGAATCTATTTCGCGATGATCACCCTGGCGTTGGCGCAACTGGTCTACTTCTTCTTCGTACAGGCCCCGTTTACCGGTGGTGAGGACGGTATGCATGGCGTACCCCGCGGCCACCTGTTCGGCTTTGTTGACCTGAGTAACAACTACGCCATGTACTATTTCGTGCTGGCGGTCTTCCTCGGAGGCTATCTGGCGGTGCAGCGCATTGTCGGCTCGCCCTTCGGGCAGGTGCTCAAGGCGATCAAGCAGAACGAGCCCAGGGCGGTGTCCCTTGGCTACAACGTGGATCGCTACAAGCTCCTCGCATTCGTGATCTCCGCAGGCCTGGCCGGCCTGGCCGGATCGGTGAAAACCGTGGTGTTCCAGCTTGCGTCTCTCAACGACGCTCATTGGCACATGTCCGGCGAAGTCATCCTGATGACTCTGTTGGGTGGTACCGGCACGTTGCTGGGCCCGGTGGTCGGTGCCACTTTCGTGGTGAACCTGGAATATCAGCTGGCCCAGGGGCCGCTGGGTGACTGGGTAGATCCCATTCTTGGCGGTATCTTCGTGCTGACGGTGATGGCCTTCCGCTCGGGTATTGTGGGAGAGATCCAGAACTTCATGCGCAAGAACATGAGTTAATCGTCGCTGGCCGCCCAACTGCCATACCCCAACGCCATGACCCGGGCCACTTCGGCCTCGGGTATGGCTGCCAGGTCGCCCAGTTCCAGGGTGTCGTAGTGAAACACATAGAGGCGGGATGTGAATTCCGCCACCGGCAGGGATGCCTCACCCCGAATCTCTCCGTTTCCCCGGGTTGAGCAGGTGATGCCCTGGCCCCAGTCCTGGCCGCTGTCGTTATTGGGGTTGAAGAAGTACACCCGCATTTCGTTTCTGGGGCTCAGGGCCACTCGCAGGATAGTAATGGCATGTCGGCCGACGAAGCGGGCGGCGCTGTCGGTAACGGCGATACCGGCAGGCTGGTGGTGAATCACCGGAATGTTGCCGTTGTAGTAGGGGTGATAGCTGGCGTAGAAGTGCCGGATGAAATCGTCGTAGTCGGTGACTTCCCCAGTGTGGATATCGGCCACTACCTTGAAGCCGTGGCTGACCCACCAGCCATAGAACTCCGGGTTGATCCAGCGGTGGGCGTCGTCGTTACGGTCTTCGCAGCGCCGCCACATCTCACCGTATATCCGGTCCAGATGGGGAATCAGGATCAGTGAAACCGGATCCACATCCACCGGAGTATCTTTGACCAGGCCCGGCTCCAGGTTCTTGGATGACACTTCCCAACCTTCAAACCGACTCAGTACCTCGTTGTCGCGAGCTGCCCAGGTGAGTACCTGCAGCAGGTAATCAGCCTCGTTGGCCGCCCACATGGACAATCCTATGGCAGACTGGCAACTGGGGTTGTTGCCCTGGCCCACGCCCAGTGGCTGGCCCAGAAGGTTGAGCACGCCGGCCAGCAGGAACACTCTTGGTGGAACCTCATCGCCGAACGCTTCTGACAAAGCCTGCTCGGTTTCCGCCGATAATTTAAGCTTGATCTGCCGCCACAGTGCCTGGGCGACCGGTGGGGTGAACAGCGAACCCCGCTCCAGCATCATGGTCAGCCCGTAGACCGCCTGACAGGTTTCCGGATGGATGGCTTCATCAATCAAGGCATCCACAAGCTGGTTGTAGCAGTAGAGGTCATCCAGCCCGGTCATTGTCAGGCCCAGGGCCGTGGGGATAAGTTCGTCCTCGCCACTCGTACGAAGGAACCGTAAGAACACGGCATGATAAGGGGACGCAAGCCCGGTGTCGTGCATGTTGCGGGCGAACTCGCTGGCTTCCGCGGACAGTTCAACGTCGTCCATCTGGGTCAGGCGTAGCTGGTAAACGTCCAATCCGGGGTCTTCGCGGCTGCCGGGTGTTGGTGCGAACAGGGCCCGTACCAGCCGGGTGGCGTCGGCCGTGCCGGTGGTTTTCAGTTCCGGGTCGTACAGGCATTTGGCGATCTGGCCGATCATGTCGCAGATGCTGTCCACCTGCACAGGGCCTTGTTCCAGTAGCCGCCACACCTCAGCCACCAGGCTGTCCAGCAGGTTCTCGTAGCCAAGGTGGGATATCAGGTATTGGTAAAGCCCCAGCACCAGGGGGCCGAGTTGCTTGGGCCGTTCGCGGTCGGCTTCGGTGAGAGTGCCAGACAGCAGGTCCAGGTTCAGGGCCATCACCTGAGTGAGGAAATGCCGGGCCTGCTCGGAGGAAATGCCAGGGTGAAAATAGTCACCGCGCACCACCGCCAGCAGCCGTATTTCGCTGATCGCCTCGACAACGGTGGTAACCGCACCGGCTTCTCGCAGTGAGTGCTTGGCCAGGGCAGGTTGCAGGGTGGCAGGTTTAGACCAGTCACTGGTGCCGAATATACCGGCGGATTCCAGAGCGCGAACCCGACGGTACAGGACATCGAAACCTCCCGGCAGCGTCATTAGAAGGCGCGCACGCTCCAGCAGCCCCAGGCTGGAGGCTTGTGGTGACGCGCTGCGGGCGCGGGCAAAGTCTGCCAGAGCGGCATCGAATTGCAATGAAGCCTGGGCAAGATCCAAGGGTTAACTCCTTTTTTCGTTTTTCCTCGCTCCGTCACTGGCAGTGTAGTCGGCCCCGGGCCAGAGACAAAGCTGGCGATGATCAGGTCGTCCAGCAGAAGTTGTGTCAATCGTTTATGGTGTAGGTACAGATATACGACTCTGTCTCGGAGGCCTGTTTGATCGACTATACCCTGCTGACATTGGCCATCGCCCTGCTCGCGGTGACCGTCCTCGGCAAAGTGCGCCTTCATGACTGGTGGATCCGTGCCTGTGAGTTCCCCCGTGTTCAGATTGTCAGCCTGGCGGTATTGGTGGCGTTCGCAGCGCTATGGCTGGAGAACGATGGCCTGCAAAAGTGGGTGCTTGCGATATTGGTGGTGGTGCTTGCGTTGCAGCTGTATCGCATTTTGCCGTGGACACGCTTATGGCCCCTGCAGGTGCAATCAGCGGAGTCCGGCCAGGAAGACCGCTGTGTCACATTGATGATTGCCAACGTACTGACGCCCAACCGCAACAGCGAGGGTCTGATTCGCCAGGTCCAGGAACACCGGCCAGATGTGTTGCTGACTCTGGAATCGGATCAGTGGTGGGGCGATCAGCTGGATGCGGCTTTTGGTGACTGGCCGACCATTATCCGCGTGCCGCTGGACAACCTCTATGGCATGCATCTGTATTCGAGGCTGCCGTTGGACGAGGCTCAGGTGAGCTACCTGATTCAGGATGATATCCCTTCGATCCACGGCTGGCTGAGGTTACCCTCGGGTGATCGTGTGAAACTGCACGCCGTGCATCCGCGCCCACCGGCACCCAGTGAAAGTGAGGAGTCCCTGTGGCGGGATGCTGAACTGTTACTGATCGGCCAACAGATTCATAAAGATGGTTACCCCGCCATTGTCGCCGGTGACCTGAACGATGTGGCCTGGTCCCGCACCACGCGGCTGTTTTGCCGCGTCAGCGGCATGCTGGACCCGCGTCGGGGGCGGGGCATGTTCAACAGCTTTCACGCCGAACGCTGGTACCTGCGCTGGCCGCTGGACCACGTCTTCACCACCGAGCATTTTACGCTGGGCAGAATTGAACGGCTCGCCCCCTTTGGTTCCGACCACTTCCCGATACTGACCACGCTGTGCTTCCGCCCTTCAAGAGCAGATGAGCACGAAGCTCCGGAAGCGGACCGCGACGAGCACCAGGAAGCCCGTGAGAACATTCGCGAAGGCAAGATTCGGGATCAGGATGACTAGGCGCGCTGTGGTATGTCCCTATCTTGCAAATTGCCCCGGAAAGCAGGATAAAGGAGCCTTGAAAATCTCCTGTGCCGGCCCCTCGCCACAGGCCTGTTTGAGTTTTGAAAGGCTGACCTTATGGGTTCTGGTTTTGCGAGCGCTGACGCATTCCTTCAGGCACACCCCGAACTGCAGTTTATTGACCTGCTGATCCCGGATATGAACGGCATTGTCCGCGGTAAACGCGTGGACCCTTCAACCCTGCCCAAGGTGTTTGAGCGGGGCATCGCGATGCCGGCGTCCATCTTTGCCCTGAATATCCAGGGCACTACCGTGGAAGAGACCGGTCTGGGCCTGGATATCGGCGAGGCGGACCGTGTGTGCCTGCCCATCGACGGTACGCTCACCATGGAACCCTGGCAGAAGCGGCCCACTGGCCAACTGCTGCTGACCATGTATGAGCTGGATCGTGAGACGCCCTTTTTTGCGGACCCGCGCGTGGTGCTGCAGAACATCGTCAAGCGGTTTGAAGAACTGGGCCTGACGCCGGTGGCGGCCTATGAGCTGGAGTTCTACCTGATCGACCAGGAAAACCTCGCCGGCCGACCCCAGCCTCCCAAGTCGCCCATTTCCGGCAAGCGCCCGGCGGGCACCCAGGCCTATTCCATCGACGACCTGGATGAATACGCGGAATTCCTGGCGGATGTGCTTGATGCGGCCCATGAACAGGAATTGCCGGCGGATGCCCTGGTGGCGGAATCCGCCCCTGGCCAGTTTGAGGTGAACCTGCATTACGTGGATGACGCCGTGCAGGCCTGTGACCACGCCACCCTGCTCAAGCGCCTGATCAAGAACATGGCCTACGACCATGAGATGGACACCACCTTCATGGCCAAGCCCTACCACAACCAGGCGGGTAGCGGCATGCACCTGCATGTCAGCCTGGTTGATGGGGAAGGGCGCAATGTATTTGCCGGCGATGCCGAGGAGCCCAACGACATGCTGCGCTGGGCCGTTGGTGGGCTGGTGGCCACCATGAACGACGCCATGGCGTTGTTCTGCCCCAACATCAACTCTTACCGCCGGTTCAGCCCGGAGTATTACGTGCCCAGTGCGGCGACCTGGGGTGTGGATAACCGCACGGCCAGCCTGCGACTGCCGGGTGGAGATCCCGAGGCGCTGAGGATTGAGCACCGCGTTGCGGGTGCTGATGCCAACCCGTATCTGCTGATGGCGGCGGTGTTGGCGGGCATTCACTACGGTATTTCCAACCGCATCGAGCCACCGCCGGTGACCGTGGGCAATGCCCACGAACAGCACGAAGCCAGTCTGGTGAATAACCTGCGGGATGCGTTGCGGGAGCTCGGTCAGTCGCCGGTGATGGCGGACTATCTGGGAAGGGAATTTCTGGATGTGTTCGTCGCCTGCAAGGAGCACGAACTGAACGAGTTCGAAATGACCATCTCAGATCTCGAATATCTCTGGTACCTGCATACGGTTTAATGGCTTCCCGTCATCCGATAACGGCGCCACAGGGCGCCGTTTTTCGTGGGAACTATTCAAGCACCAGCCAGGTGGCCTTCAGTTCCGTGTATTTATCGAATGCATGCAGGGACTTGTCGCGCCCGTTGCCGGACTGCTTGAAACCGCCGAACGGTGCAGTCATGTCGCCACCGTCGTAGTGGTTGATCCACACGCTGCCGGCCCGCAGTGCCTTGGCCACTTTGTGGGCGGTGTTGATATTGGAGGTCCACACGGCGGCTGCGAGCCCATAGATGGAATCGTTGGCAATCTCAATGGCCTCCTCGGCGGTGGTGAAACCGATCACCGAGAGCACCGGCCCGAAGATTTCCTCCGAGGCAATGCGCATGCGGTTGTTCACGCCATCGAACACCGTGGGTTGCACGAACAGACCTCCGGTCTCTGCCATCACTCGTTGACCGCCTTCCACCAGTGTTGCCCCTTCCGACTGGCCAATGCCGATGTAGTCGATGATGCGATCAAGCTGAGCCTGGTCGACGATGGCGCCGCAGGTGGTTGCCGGGTCCAGTGGATGGCCGGGGCGCCAGGTTTTCAGGGCCTCGCGGATCAGCCCAACGAATTCGGTGCGGATGCTTTCCGCCACCAGCAAACGGCTACCGGCGGTGCAGACTTCGCCCTGGTTGAAGGCAATGGCGCTGGCGGCTTCGGCGGCGGCTTTTTTCAGGTCCGGGGCATCCGCAAACACGATGTTGGGGCTCTTGCCGCCGGCCTCCAGCCACACCCGTTTCATGTTGGACTGGCCGGCGTAGACCATCAGTTGCTTGGCCACGTTGGTGGAACCGGTGAACACCAAGCAGTCCACGTCCATGTGCAAGGCCAGGGCCTTACCCACGGTATGGCCGAAACCGGGGAGTACGTTGAACACGCCGTCGGGTATGCCGGCTTCGGTGGCCAGTGCCGCCAGGCGAATGGCTGTGAGCGGCGATTTTTCCGAGGGTTTGAGGATCACTGAGTTCCCGGTGGCCAGCGCCGGCGCGATTTTCCAGGCCGCCATGATCATCGGGAAGTTCCAGGGCACGATGGCGGCCACCACACCCATAGGCTCCCGGGAAATCATGCCGATCTGGTTATGGGGCGTGGGGGCGAGTTCCCCATACACCTTGTCGATGGCTTCGGCGGTCCAGCGTATGGCGCGGGCGGTGGCCGGTACGTCCACCGTACGGGCATGGCTGATGGGTTTGCCCATATCCAGGGTATCCAGCAGGGCCAGTTCGTCGCCGTGGGCTTCGATCAATTCCGCAAAGCGAATCAGCACAGCTTTGCGTTTGGCCGGGGCCAGCTCACGCCAGTCGCCGCGCTCAAAGACTTTTCGGGCGATGGCTACGGCTTTGTCCGCATCGGCTTTGTCGCAACTGGCCACTTGGGCCAGTTCGCGGCCGTTTACCGGGCTGATCGACGGAAAGGTTTCACCGTTTACCGCCCAGCGATAACTGCCCTTTACATAGGCGCGGCCCTCTATGGCGAGGGTGTCGGCCATTGCCTGCCACTCGGGCTGGCTAGTGGGTGTTCCGGAAATGGCATTGGTGGATACAGGGTCAGACATGGCGGCCTCGAAGGCAAAGGAATGGCGTCATCATAGCAGGTGTTTGAGCCGCGTCGACGGCCTTCCATATAGGTACAAGAACGTGTCTTCCCGTGGGCTGAAAGCCGGCATAGACTGAGTTCGGCGGGCAACAGGATTGCCCTTTTCATTGCCTGCCAAAGAACCCTTTTTGATAACCCATTTGGCACAACTCCATGACCCAGCATTCCCCGGTTCCATCCTATTACGCGGCATCGGCCAATCCGGCCCCTACACGGCCGGTGCTCCAAGGCGCTTGCGAGGCCGATGTATGCGTGGTTGGTGCCGGCTACAGCGGGTTGTCCACGGCGCTCTTCCTGGCTGAAGCCGGTTTCCGGGTGGTGGTTCTGGAAGCGGCCACCGTGGGCTGGGGTGCCTCCGGCCGCAATGGCGGGCAGATCGTCAACAGCTTCAGCCGTGACCTCGACGCAATCGAACGCCAGACCACAGCGGATCACCTGACCCACTTGGCGTCCATGGCGTTTGAAGGCAGCCAGATCATCCGTCAACGGGTGCGGGATTACGGCATCCAGTGCGACCTTAAAGAGGGTGGCATTTTCGCGGCCCTGAACGCACGGCAGCTCAGCCATCTGGAGGATCAACAGGCACTCTGGCGGCGGTTCGGGTACGGGAATCTGGAACTGCTGGACCGGGAAGGAATTCGTGCCCGGGTTGGCACCGAGCGCTATGTCGGCGGTGCGATTGATCACACCGGCGGCCACATCCATCCCCTGAACCTGGCCCTGGGCGAGGCGGCTGCCCTGGAATCTCTCGGTGGCGTGATCCACGAACATTCAGCCGTTACTGACATTGTTCATGGCCAACCTGCCACGGTGAAAACCGATCAAGGCGAAGTGCGGGCAGCGTTTGTGGTGCTGGCGGGCAATGCCTATCTCGGCGGACTGGTGCCGGAACTGGGCGCCAAGTCCATGCCCTGCGGCTCCCAGATCATCGCCACCGAGCCGCTTGATGATGAGGTCGCTAAACGCCTGCTGCCACAAGACAACTGTGTGGAAGACTGCAACTACCTGTTGGATTACTTCCGCCTGTCTGGCGACAAACGCCTGATCTACGGCGGTGGCGTGGTCTATGGCGCCCGCGACCCGGCCAACATTGAACGGCTGATTCGCCCCAATATGCTGAAAACGTTCCCGCAGCTGGCCGATGTGAAGATCGACTACGCCTGGACCGGCAACTTCCTGCTCACCCTGTCACGCCTGCCGCAAATGGGCCGGCTGCAGAACAACGTGTTTTATTCCCAGGGCTGCTCCGGCCATGGCGTAACCTTTACCCATGTTGCGGGCAAGGCGTTGGCAATCGCCATCCAGGGCCAGGCCGAACGTTTCGACGCCTTCGCCAGCCTGCCGCATTACCCGTTTCCGGGAGGGCGGGCGTTTCGGGTACCTTTGACGGCAGTAGGGGCCTGGTATTACGCGTTGCGGGATCGGTTGGGGGTGTAAGGAAGCCGGCAGCCTATGTGTTGCTGTAAATCGACAGCTCCCGGGCGTGCCGCTCTGGTTTGGGGTCATCAATGGACTCCACGGCTTCGATCTGCGTAATGTAGTCCGCCGGCAAGCCGTTTTCCCGGGCGCCGATGAGCACGTGGTCCTTGTACCAGTGGAAGGGTTTAAGTGAGTTGTTGATGCGGGTGGCATAATACATCCAGGCGCGCAGGGTGCCTTGTTCGGTTTTCAGCTCAACCTGCTTCTCATCGTAGCCAAACCCCAGAGCTTCATGTCGGTCCAGGTCGGACTTTTCTGCATCGGCAATCTCGTAGACTACACCCATCACCCGGTCTCCCGAATGGCCGGTGTCCTCCGCGTTGCATTTGGCCGAACCGTCCCCGGCAGATTTATGGAAGCGGAGCCGATGAGCGGGGAGTTCTGTCACGGCCACGAACCTGGCAGAGGGCACTCGTGCCCTAAGTCTTCGGTGTGACATGTTGGAGCCGTAGCAGAAGCAGAGCATGGGGTTGCCTGGTGGTCAGATAGGGGTTCAGTTTTGTTAAGCCGGATTGGGCTTAATTCTGAAGGATGCGTTCAAGATTGTTTAGGGCATCAGCATGGTTAGCCGCGCTCATTTTCTTGAGATTTCGCAATTTCCATCGCACCGCCGGTAGGCGTTCAACATCTTCCAGGCCTAACAGAGCCCACTCCGGAGAGCATCGCTTGAACGTTAGCAAGAATTGCCGCTCTTGTTTCGTTATTGACGAGTTAACCAGATCAACAAGGTTCTCACGAGTTGTTTCCAGCTCTGACAGTGGCACTTCTATATGCGCCATACTTTGGAATTCGCCCTCATACAGGCCCGCAATGTCCTTGAAGTGCGGCCTCAACAGTTCTGAAATGGGCCTGTTGTGGCTGATGATATAGACCAGCAGTGCCTTCCGCAGGTTTTCGGTAAGCCCTTCGTTGTCAAGCAGCATTTTCACATCGAATAGGTCCCGAGGGTGTTGACGATCCAATGCCGCACATATTTTCCCTGCGTAGAGGTCTGCGAAATCAACTACCTGAATTTCCGCGTACCCGAATTCTTCTTCGACGTCTTTGCTGACGGGGATAACGGTAGGGGCGTAAACAGTCCCCCGTAGCACTGGTGACAGCTCAATTTTGATCTGGGCTCCATCTTTGCCGACGGTAAGCCGTAGAGCATCGCCCTTGTTTTGGAATGATTCGATAACGCTTGTACCCCTAATTCCGTAACGAATCGATTCAGCTAATTCAGAGAGGTTTTTTCTGATTGTATCTAGCGCATCCTGGCGCTCCATCATTGGAAGAAAGACCAAGTCAATGTCGACTGAAAGGCGAGGGAAATTCCTGATAAACAGATTGATGGCGGTTCCGCCCTTTAACGCGAAACATTGGTGTTTTGCTACAAAGGGTACAAGTTGTAGTAGAAGTTTGACCTGGTTTTGATACTGGAGTCGCCTATCCATGCCCATTGTCTCCCTGCATCTCCCTTGGCACCGTGATTGACCATTTCTTGTTTAGCCTGCCCTCCTCGGCTATAACCCGCTTGCCTGCGCCAAGATCATATTTTTCCGGCTCAAGGTATTTGAACCAGGGGTGGTTCTGCCTCTCTGACAGCCATAAAAATAAACGTTTCGTCTTGATACTGAGGCAAGCTTCCATAAGTGCATTCAATTTTCGTGGAGAAAGGTTGGATAGCCCCTGCATCAATGAGTCCGCATGCTCGAAACTGACTGCTGAAGGCACTTTTGTCAGCACTTCCAGCATGGCTTTCTCCGGACAGGAATACGAGACGGGAGGTAGCCCTTCTTGCCAGTCAAATGCGCGAAGGTATCTTGGATTTGTCATCACGGATTCAGGCCATAGGCGCGTAGTGCTGCAACGATCAAAGACCACATCAATCGGAACTCTGCGGAGCCATCCGGGCAAAGGAGACTCAGAGTAGAGTTCAATCCTTTCTTCCGCGCTAAAGGACAAAAAGTGGCTATATCCGGCGAGATGTAAGGCCGTTAACCCGCCTACGTGGATGGGCTTGCCTAACATTCTTTGTAGGGAGGCGACGATGCCCGGCCAGCGAATGGGCTGCTCGTAAAGCGTATAAACACCCGTTGTAATAGGGATTAGTGTCCGGCTACGTACGGCGTTGTCCACAAAATGCAGGTTCAAGCCCTGATCGAGCAGCCACTGCTTGGTGGCCACCATGGAGATAGGCAGAAGCCTTCTTAGCTGTTCACGTGCTTTCTTATTAAGCATGGTTTTAAAATCTCTAATAACACGGCAATAACTACCGTATTATTTATAATACGTAAACCAGCGAGGACCTCAAGGTTTAAATAAGCAGAATTTTGCGTCATTTATTGCCGTAGAAAATTAAAAATTTAAACTCCTGGGTCGGCAGGATGATCGCAGCACTTCTTACTTTCAAGCCTGTATTCTCCCCACACGCCCGACCCCCACCCATGTGTGGAATCACCGGCCGGAATACCAGTTCAGCCGCTACAGCCTGGAAATCGATGAAATCAACCGGGTGCAGGTAGACCCGGACACCGGCGACGAAAGCAGCGAAGACATCTTCAACACCGACACACCAGTGATCGGCTCCTCCGACAACCTGGACCACCTGGCCGGCCTGGCCCCGGAAGATTTTCTGACCATGCGGCTGTACTTGAACCAGGATGCGGGGAATGTGCTTTGGGAGTATGCGTTTGAGTTTCTGGACTTGAGGGCGCTGATAGATCCGGATGACCTCACGTTAGAGTCGGGTTTTATTCCGGTTTCAGCCGATTTCCCGGAGATAGAGCTGTCAGCCGACCTGGTGGGCTATGCAAATCGTTCAGAGGAAAATAAAGAGCCCGTGCGTATGATTTGGGAGGCTCCGAATGGCGGCTCCCTGGCGACACAGTCAGAGGTTGATGCAGACCAGGCTTTGTTCCGAAACACCCTGACTACGTCACGAAACGCGGGAACCAAGCACACGGTTAAGGCCATGCTGGATACAGGGGCATCGCGTGCCCTAAGTCAGATCCTGAGTTTTCAAGTAGTTCCAGGGCAACCCGCGAACATTGATGTGTCAACAGAAGGCCAGATGTCTCTGCTCAAACTGGGAAGCGTAAAAGTTTTGGCTACGGTGAAAGACGCACACGGCAATTCGGTCGATGACAACACAGCAGTTAACGTTACCACGGAGGGGCCTATCGAACTTGCCTCCGAGGTCGTTCATCTTGAAAACGGTGTTCTTGAACTCGAGGTGGTGGGTACCCACTATGCCGAAGCCGCCAACCTGGTAATTCGCGCCGGTGAGGTAGAGCGGGAAATTCAACTGGAGGTTAAACCTCTAACCGTAGAAATTCAGAGCCAGCCGGATTCGTTAGAGACGAATACGAACTACAGCGCTCAACTGAAGGTGGTCGATACCCAGGGAAGCGCTGTAGAGGGAGTGGAAGTTGAGGTATACAGCGATATTGGACGGGTGGCAGAGACAAGCGTTGTAACAGATGCTCAAGGCACCGCCTGTTGACGAGCAACAGCTTCAGTTTCAGGCATTTCTGGGGACAGCGCCGGGGACAGCACCTCAACTCACCGGGCTTCCACCCTCGTTGCGGGCGCTGCTCCCCAGTGCCCATGCCTACGACATCAGCTTTTGGGATGTGGCATCGATCATCGGTAGTCTGGTTGGTTTGGACAGCATACAAGTGATCTGGGACCAGATGGCCAACCTGGCTACCGGCAGGGAGTTTGATCCTGTGGTGTTCTCGGTCGCTGTATTGGATGTACTTACCATCTTCCCGCCCGCCGCAGCCCTGAAACCCGTGGCGAAGTATGCCAAGGTGGCAATCACCGCGATGAACAGGATGAACCCCAGAGCCAGCCGGTATCTGGCGGGGCTCATTGACAACATGTACAAGAAAGCCAAAGGGCGAGATTTCAGTGCGGTCTTCCAGTCCATTGCCTTCTTCATCATAGCCGCTGACATGATGCTGGACGAGGAGGCCAGGGAAGGCTTGGCTGTCATGGTTGGCAGTATTACCTCAACGGAAGATTTCCTGGGCTGGATCGAGTATTTCTCATTGGCTGACCCGGAACTCCTGTCAGCTACGGCTGCGGGGATGAGCCAGCCGCACCAATATGTATCGTCGCCCTTGGGAGATTTGTTTCCTGTAGCGCACGCTCGAGTGCCCGCTGGTGCAGGGAGACTCTATGGCCAGATGCTGAAAGAGATTGCGCCAGCCATTCAGAAAGCAGGTGGCAGTGCTGCTTCCTCGGTTCGTCGTTTGGCGAATGTAGCATCGGGTCCGTCTGCACAGGCGGCCCGTATTCGCGGTGTTGCTTTCCGTGGAAACCTAATCAAGGGCGTATTTAATATCGTAAGGCGAGCAGGCTTGCCCAACCTGAGAAACTGGCTGCTAGGCTATAATGGCCAGCGTATTGCACCCTTGGCATTGATATTGACGACCGTTTACTTGGAGAACGAAATTGATGAAGGTAGGTTGTTCCCGGACACTCAGCACCCCTTCGATCAACAACGAAACCGGAATCAGTTGAATCGTCTCTATCGTGAGGCCGTGCCTGCAACGATGGGCGGATGGCCCATCGCCAAGGCTCATGGGGCAAGCTACCACTTGGTGCAATTGGCTACCACTCAGGCAATGGGGCTCAACGTGCTGGGTATTGAAGTCGCGCGGGAGGTTCCGGTATTCCGAAGTGCGACTCAATTCAACGCACTTGACAAAGAATGGCGTCAAACAGAGCGCTACCTGCGGCGTATCGATATTGTGACCGGAACAGCCCTGCATGATGATGAGACTTGGTGGGAGGTCAAGTCTTGGAGAGCGGTGTCTAAATCGAATCGCAAACCAAAACAATCGGTTGGAAAATGGACGTTCAATCAGGGCAGGAAGGACGCTGGCGGCAGCACAATATTGGCGGAGCTTGATGGGGATGCTGAGGTCGTGGGACGTCCGCATCAGCAGTTTAGTTTGGACCGGATTGCGCTAAACGTGGGAGCTTTTCTGCCGAGTGCGGAAATGACTGCCAAGCCATTAACGGGGGAGGATGACGATCCGCCTACTGTTAAAACTAGCGGTCTCCATTGGAACTTCCACAAATTCACTTCTGGCGTGAATCGGGACATAGTCAATCCACGCAAGAATCTGTTGGAGGATGCTTTGGCTGTCGCGCCGAATGGAAATAAAGGGGCCTTCAGGGTTCAGAGCGTGAGCGAGAGCAGGGCGAAGAGCACGATAAATCTGGGCGCCTCACAGCAGTTGATGGATATCCTCAAAGAAAAAGGCTATGACCTTGCGCAGGAAGCGATTGACGATCTGCCGGAAACTCTGGAGTAAAGCATGAACACAATTGAGAAGACGATCATCGTTACGGAACAGGAGTGGCAGGAACGCCGCAAAGCCGTCTGGCAACGAGAACTTGAGTCGTGGGCTCGCTCGAGAGCCCTTGATCCCGATTACGACGGGGATCCGGCTCTGGAGGATTTCTTTTGGACTGGGAATATTGAGAGGTTTATCCATGCCAAGGTTAAGCAGAGTGATACGCCCGGCCGTTTCTGGGGCTGGGTGTTAAAAGCAGAACCAACGAGAAACTACGAAGCATTGGTTAGGAACATTAAAAACTTTTGGGAGTGGGTGTTAGAAGATCCGTCTGAACGCTTGCCTAACAACAGCAAGTTAGAAAAGATGCCGGCGCTCGAGCTTTTCGAGAAGCCAATTCAGCGCTTGGGAGGTGTGAATACACCGATACTGGATCCCGTATGCTCTGTCAGGCTCTTTAAAGAGTGTTATGGAGAGACTTTCCAGGCTGAAACAGTCTTCCCTTATCCATTGGGCAAAGAAGGCTGGCAGCCAGTGTTGCGCTCTGAACCTGAGGATCGCTTTTTGAAGCTGTCGTCGAGTTTAAATGGCTACCTTTTTTTTCAAGAGAGAGGAATCCATTATCGCCAATGTCTTGAAGTGCTTAATCATCTATTTTCCACCATACCGCTGTTACCAGACAGGCGTATATTCCATACCTATCTATATGAAGATGAGGGTGAGGAAGGTTATGAAAAGGGATTGGTGGGTAAGCAGTATGCTATCCGAGGGTTTCTGGCGAACCTCTATGACTACAATGTGTACCATGAGGATGGTTTAGAGGCGGTTCCCCATAATGACCCCGAATTAGAAGCACTTATCAAAGAGAAATTTAATGCCTTGATGCCTGATGAGTATCATGGACTGATTGAGTTTATCCACAGGCATAAAGAAGAATGTATTTTTGAATCCGAGTAATGATGAGAAAAAGTTAGGGGATCTGAAGTGAAAGTCAGCGAGGATGATGCAAAACTGGCCGCTTTGGCGGTTAATTTTAGTGAACAAATTTTCGACAGTCTTGAGCCCAGTGAAGATGTTCATGCTGCCCTACTAATGCAGGCGCTCGAGAAGAGGGGTTATGAGGGTCTGACGATGGAACGGGTGGATCAACTGATCAGTTACTTCTTAACCGAGTCCGAGATTGATCTTTATAGCTTGCCGGAATACGAGGAAGAGCTGCCTCTAAAGCTCGATTAGCCAGCGGCCGGCTACCGGCTTCAATTGGCGATCCAGTGCGAACAACACCATTCTGGCCGGACCAATCAACCTGTCTCTGGGGATCGTTCCAAATTGGCGGCTGTCGGTGCTGTGTGAGGGATTGTCCCCGGTCATGTAATAGTGATCGGTCGCCACTTCCGTTTTATTCGGGGCCTGACTGACCCTTTTCACCAGATATTCCGGACGGCTAGCCCGGGTAAACACTGCAATGTCTCCATACTCAGGGGCAGCGTTCCCGTAAGCCCAGGTGTCAATCAATATGAAATCCCCTGGCATTAGAGTCGGCTGCATGGATTGGCTCGGTACATAGAAAATATGCAGCCCCAACCAGCGATCCTTAGTCATGAATCCGTAGTAAACGGCGCCCAGCACCACGCTCACAAAAGCCAGCGCGATTCCGATATTTCGCCACCGCCAACCAGGCGTTCGATGTTTCATTACTGAAAGGAGGTGGTAGATGCTAACGGTATGCAGAACTAAAAATAACAGCAGCAAGGCCAGCCAGCCCTCTGGCTCAAATATCCAGCGTGACCAGCAGACCATTACCACACTTAAAACAAAGAGGCAGTGAGTTGCAACCGCATGGCGATAGGCGCCGATCAACGCGAACCCGGTGCCAGGAATCGTTAGGTTGACGAGGGTGCTTATCCAGAAAAATAAGCGCATTCAGTCATCATCCGGGAAATTGAGATAAACCTTCTTTCAATCACCAATCACCCCCTCAATCCCATCACAAACAGTCTCAACAAACGGCACATCCCCGAACTCCGCATTCTCCTCCGCCAAGGCCTTGGCTCGTTGCGCCATGGTGTCGCTGGTCATGAAATTCTGAAAGCGTTGCTGTATTTCTGGGTTATCAGATTTCCGGTCAATCCAGTCGCCATTGCCAACCTCCCGGATGCGGTACGAATTGAAGGTCTGTTCGATCTGGGTGGGTAGCGTGAATGCGGGCTTACCGGCGAGCACCACTTGGCAAAGCGTACCTATGCCTCCATGGGATACCGCGACATCCGCTCCTATCAGGGACTTCCCAACATTGAGTGGCTGATTCGACAGTTGAAACCTGCCGTTGGTTTCGGGCTTCAGATCTGGCGGGAGGTCGCCTGGGAAATAGCCTCGCACAATGGCCTCGCTGCTTTTCAGCAGCCTCAATACGGTATCAACGTGGGGGCGGCCTGGTTTCAGGTAGACGAATATTCGTTTGCCGGGCAACGCCCCCCAGTCGGCGGTCTCGAAATTGTCGCCGCTCGGTGCCGTACCAACGTAATGCGCGTTTTGGCGGGAATGTCGTTAACTGTCAAACATCGGCAATTCGGTGATGAAAGCCGCCTCGTGGTTGAACACATCGGAAAAGTGATGAACCGGTTGAAATCCGAGGCGCGCTGCGGTGGTGTTGATATTGTCGACGATCTGCTGCTCCTTCTGGCGCATCACATCCAGCGGTGCGGGAATCCACGGGCAGATGTCCTGCCCGGGCATGCCCGGCTGAGGGAAGGAGAAACTGTTCGAGAAAACGACGCGGGGAACTCCTAGGAAATACCGGGACTAGGAAATACCGGGACAGATTTATTTTTCGGATTTATTTTGCGATCTACTTTTGAGTGGTCGGCCTTCCAGGCTTGCGGGCTTCAACCCTGATACCGATACGAGTTTCAATGTCATCGACAAACTTCTGGCCTCCGGTCAGTTTGTTGCTATTGATCGCCTCTTGAATCATTACATCTGCGGGCGAACCGTTGTGCTGTTCAACGAACTGCCGATAAGCTTCAATCCTCGCTTGCTGGTCGACCGCCAGTGCCCGAAAACTATCTGACTCATCCAGCCAATCGCTGGCCAACAAGCCAACACGCGCGGAATAACTCGACCACTCATAAGCTTTGGCTTTCTCCACCATGCCCGCTTTGACAGGATTCAGTTCAACGTAGCGACAACAAGCCAACAGGTAGGCATCGGTATCAATCGGACTGATCTTGTAACGTCCCTCCCAAAGCGAACCACTTCGCTTCTCCAGGGCGTTCACAAAACGCGTCTGTCGGCCCGCCAGACGTTTCATTAATTGAGGAATAGCCGTCACGTTATCATTTGCCTGAACAACCAGATGAACGTGGTTGGTCATCAGACAATAGCTGAATACCTCCAGCTCGTAGACCTGCTTCCACTCTCGGAGGTTTGCCAGGTAGTACTCATAATCGCGGCGCTCGACGAACACCGGTTGGCGGTTATGGCCGCGTTGAACAATATGGTGGGGAAAACCGGGTACAATCACCCTGGCTTGTCGGGGCATCAGCGTCTCCTTGCTTTACGAACACAGAATCCGTTCTGTGCAGTGATAGACGATAATAACCGAAATATAGATAGGGTTGGCAATGAGTCAATCTGGTTTCGTGCGGCCAGAGACGCTGCGAAAATAAATCTGTCCCGGTTTTTCGGTCCCGGTTTTTCGCGGAAGAAAATCCATCTATCGCGAGACAAGCACGTCTCAAGACCCCGAAAGAAGTGGTGAAACAGCTTACAGACAATGGTTTTGGTGACGTGCTTGAGTCCTTGAACCTTGACTATTCAGACTTGGAGGAGTGACGTATGGATATGAGTTTTACAAAGAATCCTGAATGGATCGCTGAACGCCAAAAGCTCTGGGATGAATGCGTCGACTCGCTGGGTTGGTCTGAGGAACTATCAAAAAAACAAATAACCGATTTGCATGAATACTTTATGACGGGGGTGTTAAAAAAAGGAAGCCCCAGTTCGGTTGCTGAGCGAATCTTGTTCTTTCCAAGGGTAAATATCGAATCCGTTGAGCACGTGTTGAAATACAACATTCCAGAAGGTGTCGCAGACAAAGATATTGCCGACTTGAAAGCATTTTTTTCAGCTGGAATAGAATATGTACCAAATCTTTCTGCTATCGAAGCCTCGGAAATCTTCAAATATGTGTTTGGAGAGAGCTATTCTGAAGTTTGTCAAATACCTTTTATCATAAACGATGAAACCACCTATCGACAGGTTACGCTAGATGCTAACTCACAGTTTGATTGTGGTATAAATGTTCTCTCGTGGCTCAAAAATGAAAATAAGTACCGGAGCATATGGTATCACTTAATTGATTACTGGTTCTCGCTCTTCAATCACGTTGACCCCAGAATTTTCAGCAGCGATCGAAGCACGAAGGTACGGCACGTAAACATGAAGCTATTCCCAAAGCTTCTACGTCGATTTCTTGGTTTTTCCGCCCATGCCATTGATATCAGCAAAGGAGCGGATTGGGGCGAGGAGCGGCGCCAGTATATGCAAGACTTCCGCGAGCGTATGGATAACCTTGATGGACCTCAAGAGTTGTTGGAACTTTGGAGTAACGTGAAAGAAACCGACCCTTCAGAATTTCACACCATCGAATAAATCACAGATGGAAGCCAGCGTCCTGTCGATGCTGACGACACTGCCAGGCCTTATTCAAAGTCTTCGGGAAAGTAGCCACGGATGTCATTGGGCACAGCCGTTCGCCACTTTGCTTCAATCTCGTTAAGTTGATCGTCGTCTAACTCGCCGTCCTCGTGGTCAATTGCGACAATCATTTCATGTTCCCCAAAAACAGCAATGTAAAAGTCAATACCATGCTCGTGCTGAAGCCTTGCCCAAAAAGAAAGTGACTTCGACCGGGACAAAGTTTTCAGCACTTCTAGCCATTCTTCACCAAAAGGCGCAATAATCACGTACTGGTCTTCACAATTGATGCCTTCTGCGAACAGCACACCGTCATCAATATCGAACAACAATGGAAAGTCCTCTTCTGAGACGGTGACTCCTGCAGACTTGATCAGCGCCAGAACAGTCTCAGCGGCTGTTTCTTCGCTGAAATCCTCAAGGCAGTTTGCAAGAGCTTGAGTTGTGGCATGAAAAACAAGGGTGCCGTGCAGCTCAGACATGTTGGAGATCTCCGATATAAATTTTCGTTGGTTGCAACAACCTGAATTGTACAGAGAGGCTGCCTGCGTTGGCGAACTGGTACTGCAACGCCAGGAGCCGAAGTCGAATAGATCCCTTCCGTTCACGGGATGCCTTTTACCTGTAGCCCGCCCAACCTGCGCATCTGGGCCGAACGGGACTACAATATCGACAAGGGCATGACCCAGGGTGAAAACCGGGATGGCAATATCATCAGCGCCGAGGGTGCGGGCCTGCAAAGCGACCAGCAGATCGTGGTTTACTCCGAATGGCTGGCCCACGACGGCTCCGCCCTCCCCGAAGGATTATCCGCCGTGGACGGCGCCCAATACGGGCTGACCGGCCGCCTCGCCAAGGTGGTGGGGGCAGACCTGCTCCAGGCCACCGGCTTCCAGGGTGAGCTGGCGGAATTCCCCATTGCCCCGGGCCGCCAGACCCAGGTCCTGCAACTGAACGACAACCTGGCTAACCCGGAACACTTCTACATCCACGTGATTGGCAAGGCCAAGAACCAGGAAGCGTGCACCGGCGGCAGCTGCGCGGACTTTGAGTACACCGGTTCCGACGCCGGCGTGCCCGCCCCGCTGGACACCCGCCCCCGGTTTATTACGCCCATCCTCACTCCGCACTACGATGAGGAAAGCCACTGGCTGGCCTACCGCGAGTACCGCCGCCTGCTACGTGAAGGCGAAGACCCGGCCAATGGTGACCCGGTGGGCGTCACCGACCCCACACGCCCGACCCCCACCCATGTGTGGAATCACCGGCCGGAATACCAGTTCAGCCGCTACAGCCTGGAAATCGATGAAATCAACCGGGTGCAGGTAGACCCGGACACCGGCGACGAAAGCAGCGAAGACATCTTCAACACCGACACCCCGGTGATCGGCTCCTCCGACAACCTGGTGGACATTCTCTACTCCCTCATCGGCCCGGAGTTCGACCGCCTGAGCCCCATCGACGGAGGCCAGGACCTGATCCTGGCCCTGGGCGAGGAAGAAACCCGCATTGAACTGGGCGAAGACAACACCCTGCGCATCGACAACCTGGACCACCTGGCCGGCCTGGACCCGGAAGATTTTCTGACCATGCGGCTGTACCTGAACCAGGATGCGGGGAATGTGCTTTGGGAGTATGCGTTTGAGCATTTGGTGCTGGGCACGCAACTGGCCGAATACGATCCGTCCACCGGGGAGACCTTTTACGTCAGTGCTGACGACCCCCGGGTGCCTCTGGAGGCCATGCTCATTGGGTATGCCGGGCGGGAAAACAAGGACCCGGTTCGTGTCCAATGGCAGGCGGACGGTGGCGCGAGCCTGGCCACAACGATCGATATCGATGAAGAGTACGGTATTTTTACAAACGAACTGACGATGCCGCCGAATCGCGGTGCCATATCGAACGTGTCCGTTGAGTTGCTGGATTCCTCGGGCACCACCGTGACCTTGCCTCCTGTGGAAGTGAAAGCTGGCGCCCCGGCAACAATCAGCGCTGGTCAGCCCGCCCTGACGGTGTCAGCCGCTGGCGTGGATGAAGCCACGTTGACTGTCACCGTGACCGACCAGCATGGCAATCCGGTGGAAGCGAACACCGGTGTCGGCTTTTTTGTGGAAGGCAGCCTGCACTCGGTCGAAACCTCGGGCGCCACCGATGATAATGGTAAAGCGACGCTCACCATTAAGGGTGGCGATGTTGCAGAGGATGCGAATGTCCGCATTACGGCGGGCGACGTTGTGGCCAACGTGCCGGTTTCGGTGAAGCCACTCAACCTTGAGTTCGTGGGATTGGATCCGACCGTCTTTGCTGGCGAAACGGATAGTTTTACGCTGCGGGTGTCTGACCATCAGGGGAATCCCGTGCCGGATGTCGGCATTACCCTGGGTTCCAGTTATGGCTTTCTATCCGAGACTGAGGTCATTACCGATGGCGCGGGGGAAGCAACCGCGACTATTACCGCACCGGACTCGGCCGGTAGTGGACAACTCACCGCCCAGGTTGGTCGGTCAGCGTGGCATAAAACGCCTTTCGAAGTGGTGTACCCCCAGATGGAGCTTCGCGACCTGGAGGTGAATAACGCGACGATGGTGGGGGACACCGCAACGTCTGGCTCTCTCAATCACGTCCGATACGACACATCCGTTATTACTCTGCCCTATAAGGTCAGCGAAACCATCCGGGCGCTGGGAGACCCGGGAGACGATGTCACGGTCAGGATTGGAGACTTCCGCGATCCAAACCGGGCGCCCATTGCCGCCTATTACATGAACGATGTCGATGACGGTCGTGTACTGGATGAAACAGGGCGCTATCACCTGAATGCCGACTCAGTCAGCCAGGCCAGCGGCACCCCCATGGGTGGCGGCCGGAGTCTGCGTTTTTCGCCAGAGGACCCCGACGTGCAGGGAGACGGCACTAGTGTGCTATGGGCCGAATCCACGCCAGCGCTCGGATGTCAGCAACAGTGCTAAAAGTCCGTAAATTGTCAGGATAGATTGTCCTCCCGACCCCGCATGTTCTTTTCTTGAAGGTGACGAAACCTGAAAGGAAAAGACTCATGCAAAGCCGAGAGGACTTTCT